>Ga0208899_1000720_pt1 | contig 24390 bp, 47 predicted proteins | sample VirMetDEL_Nov_24_FD_184518 | JGI IMG/M metagenome (GOLD analysis project Ga0208899, IMG submission 184518) | Aqueous microbial communities from the Delaware River and Bay under freshwater to marine salinity gradient to study organic matter... | ecosystem: Environmental > Aquatic > Marine >... | reverse complement strand
CTAGTCTAAAGTCAATGACAGATTCTATATTAGGTTATGCAAAACAACCTAGTAAAGAGGAGAAGATTGCTAATGCAAAGATTGCATTACAGCAACATCTTCGTAGTCAATCAGTAAACTAATACTGGTATAGGGTTAGGCGAGAAATCGCCTAGCCTTTTTTTTATTATGAATATACATTACGGAATACTACAATTATTTATAGGTCTATGTGCCATATTGGTGAGTGGACTTATAGTTTATTTTGTGATACAATACAATATTAAAAAAGAAAAACAAAAAAAAGAAAGGCAACTAAACAAGGTACACAACTATGAGATATAAATACAAAGTAAGAGAGTTAGGAAAAGAAATGTCAGAAGATATGGAAGCTATGTCTTTAAAAAAATTAAGAAGAAAGTTAGATCATAAGAAAGAATATGCTATTGAGTATATGAATAAACATAATCATTTTATTTCAACAACAATTAAAGGGAAAGAACCTAAATGAAAATAAATAATAAATCAGTAATTAAATTTACTAAAGCTGATATTAAAAGTGTTTATATAAGTTCACATAGATATGATACTTGGGCAACTATTACACTAAAAACTGATGTAGAAATAAGAAGTCATAGTAATGAACTTGAGCAGATAATATTAGATAAATATAAATCTTATGTTGCGTTTGGTGCAATAACACATACTTGGTTATCAATGAACAACGGGGAAGATTTCAAGGTATAGTATATACTAACCCCCCTGAACTGACACGATAGCATAGCATACTTTTGCAAAAATGTCAAGCAGAAATAACAAGAAAGAGAAAAATATATTATGAACGCAACAATGAATCACGAGTTAGAACAAAAAAAAGAAGCTAACCCATTAAAAGATTTAGCTAAAGCAGTAATAACTAGGGCTTGTTTAGATAGTCTAGGTCATATAACTAATAGTAGTTATTGTGGAACAACAGAAAAATCTATATTAGTGGACACAGCAAAAAAATTCTTTGACCCTAGTATAAAATCATTTAGATTATGGTGTGACCTTGCAGGTGGTGAGCCTGAGTATGTAAGAGATTTGCATAATGATTTGACTTATCATTATAATTGTGGTAAGTTAAAGGACTTTAACACAAGAGTCGTAATAGAAACTTTACTAAAAAAACTATGAACATATTTCACTTACACAAGAATCCAAAGATATGTGCTGAGTATCATTGTGATAAGCACGTAGTCAAAATGATATTAGAAACTGCACAAATGCTATCAACAGCTTATCAACGACATGCAGGAGAAGATGAGAAAATATATAAACCTGCATATCCTAACCACCCAATGACAGTTTGGGTAGGAGATAGTGTTGGTAATTTTGGTTGGACTTTATTACTTGGCAACTGGCTTGGCTTTGAGTTTGAAAGAAGATATAATAAAATGCACAAGTCTATGAAAATTATTAATTACTTTATTGATTTTAATTTATCTTGGAAAGATAAGATACCTGAAAAAAAATTTACTACACCACCACTATGTATGCCTGATGAATACAAGTGTGATGATTACATTGAGTCATACAGAACATATTATACACATGATAAAAAAAGATTTGCAAAGTACACACACAGGGAAATGCCAGACTTTATGAAAGAAAAACAAAAGGAAACAGATGAAAAAAGCAATGACAAAAGAAGAACTAGCAAGTCTATTAGTTGATAAACTAACTTTTATTACAATAGATAAAAAAGGAAATGAAAAAATATGGAGAACAACATCAGATGTTGACCATTCTTTTTTATGTGATGGTTGGAATATAGAAGACTTTGAGGAAGACAAATGAAAAGAAAAGAATTAGAAAAAGAAATAGGAACACTATCAAACCCTAGCAAAATGCCTGCGTATGCGTGGGGTATATCTGCAAAGAGATGTAAGACAGGCAGTAAGTTGGCAAAGATAAAAGGAACTATCTGTAATAAATGTTATGCACTTAACGGACATTATTTATTTCCTGTTGTTGCTAATGCACATCAGATAAGAATAGATGCAATAGACAAACCTGAGTGGGTAGATTATATGGCAGAACTCATTACCCAAAAGTACAAAAAGCTAGATAAATCAAGGCATTATCACAGGTGGTTTGACTCAGGAGATTTGCAATCTTTCTCACATCTTATGAAAATATTTGAGGTATGTGAGCTGACACCCCACATCAAATACTGGTTAGCCACAAGAGAATATCAATTTATAAAAGATATTAAAGAAGAAGATGTGCCAAAAAATTTATGTTTGCGTGTATCTGCAATCAAAGTAGATAGTCCACCACCAAAGTTTTGGAAATGGACATCAGGTGTACACAAAGATAAACCTGCAGTTGGGCAGGAATGTCCTGCATATAAACAAGATGGTGAGTGTAAGTCTTGCCGTACTTGTTGGAGTCGTAAAGTTAAACAAGTAAGCTATAAGGAGCATTAATGACAAAAAAAATAACAAGTTGGGCAATAGTTGCAACAGTAGAAAGACAAGATGGCACTTGGTATACTGATACCATTATAGACATAGATGACGACACAGCTTCAAGTGTTGATACATTTTTAACTGATTATATAAAAGAAAAAAATAAAGATGAGGAGAACAAATGAGTGTAGACGGAAAAGAACATTGGCTAGAGAACAGAGCTATAGAATTGTTTGAAGAAATACAAAGAAAAAATCCTCACTTATCTTGGAATGAAATAGATGAGTTATGTTATAAGCAAGCAGAAGAAGATTATATGAATCAACCTGAAGTAGATTATAAAAAGATACAAGAAGAATCGGAAATAGAATGACATTAAAAAAATTTATAGTAAGACTTCGTATGTGGTATGCAGATATTAGAGGTCATCACGGAAAGAAATGGAACTATGAGCCAGGGGATTGGTATATGGGTAGGCATAAAAAGAAAGGAAAAAAATGAAACAAAGAAATGCAAAAACTAAATTAATATTTAGACTTAAGTGTTTGATATTAAGATGTAGAGAAAAAGGTAAATGGGATTTAGCTATAAAATTACGCAATAAACTTTTAAATATATGAAATATATAATTATATTATTGCTACTTACATCTTGTAAGACTACAGATATAAACCCCAAAGTTACAATAATAAAAAATATTTTACAAAAATCAGTTGACAAATAAATAAAAGTATGATAAGGAGAAACAATGGAAACAGAGAAAAACTACCTCATAAAAGTATTTGGATTAGGATACACAGGACAATACACATTACCACTTTCAGGAATAGTAGATGCAGATAGAATAAATGATGAGGCTACACACCTTATCCTTACCAAAAAGCTATCTCTTGAAAGAGATAAATTTTACTCACAAGATGTGAGAATAACATACGAGGAATTATAAGATTGAATTATAGACAACAACTACAAGTAGTGCAGGGATTGTTTGTTCCACCCGATACACAGATGAGAATGGATTGTCCCTTCTGTAAAAATTTAAATACACTAGCAGTTGATACTACAGAAAATAATTTAAATTGGTTTTGTTTTCATGCGTCATGTAAAGCAAAAGGAAAAAAACAAGGAGAAAAAGATATGAAATATGTACAAAAAGTATTGGAAGGAAATACAGAATTATATATAGAAAATGATGAGTTTAAAATACCTGATAGTTTTCAAGGTATATATTCAAATGAAAAAGCAATGCGATGGTTATCAAATAATAATTGTTGGGAGGCTTGGTCGTGGGGTAGAGCAGATATTAAGTATGATGTAAAGCAAGATAGAGTTGTGTTCTTAATTAAAAATAGATACTCACATAAATTTGTTGGTGCAGTAGGTAGAGGATTAAATAAAAATGTTTATCCTAAATGGTTTATGTATGGTAATAAAGATGTACCATTTAAATGTGGTGAGTGTGATGATGCAGTTATAGTAGAAGATTGTCCATCAGCTTGTGCTGTATCTAACATACTTACTGGTATTGCAATTATGGGTACAAAATTAAAAGATTTACATAAGAGTCATTTAAAACCGTATAAAAAACTATACATATGTTTAGACAGAGATGCCACAACAAAAGCATATGATATAGCTAAAGATTTAAGGTCGTCAGGGTTTGACAATGTCGTAGTTAAACCATTAGAAGATGACCTTAAATACTTTAATACAGAACAAATAAGGGAGATGTTTTATGATAGAAAAACAAATGCTTAGACTAATGCTTGGTAAAGCATTCTATACAAAATACAAAGGCACTATATCTCCTACTATATTTACAGGAGATATAAGTTCTTTGTTTGATACAATACAAAAAGCACATGCAAAATATTCAGATGATATAAGTGTTGATGAATTATATTCTTTGCATACTGCTATATTTAATCCTGCATTAACTCGTGCTGCAAAAGAAAAGTTTAGTGAGTTAGTAGAAGATATAAAAGAAATACAAGAACCTAGTAAAGAAATAGCAAAAGATATAATGCGTATCTTATCTGATAGAGATTTAGCACAACGAATAGCTGTTGAAGCTACAGAAATATTTAATGGTAAAGATGCAAACTTTACTGATATAGCTGGTATGATAGAAAATCATAAACAAGGTGACGAAGAAAAGACACCTGCAGTTACAAGTGATGTAAAAGAAGTATTAGGATTACTTGATGTAACTACTAAATGGAAGTTTAATATACCTGTGCTAAAAGAAAATGTAGGTGGTATTGGTGGTGGTAATCTTATGATTGCATTTGCTAGACCTGAGACAGGCAAGACAGCTTTTTGGGTTAGCTTGTGTGCAGGACCTGAAGGATTTGCTGAACAAGGTGCAAAGGTACATGCATTTATAAATGAGGAACCTGCTATTAGGACACAGATGAGAGCCATATCTTGCTATACGGGTATGACTAGGGAAGAAATAATACAGGATAAAGAGATAGCACAAAATGCTTGGAGTGAAATAAAAGATAACATAGCTATGTTTGATACAGTTGATTGGTCTATGGAAGATATAGATGCACATTGTGATAAACATAAACCTGATATAATAGTTATAGATCAGTTAGATAAAATAAATGTTACAGGTACATTTGCTAGAACAGATGAAAAGTTAAGGCAGATATATACAAGTGTAAGAGAGATAGCAAAGAGAAGAGATTGTGCTGTGATAGCTATATCACAAGCATCAGCAGATGCACACAATAGAAATAGTATATCATTTGATATGATGGAAAACTCTAAGACAGGTAAAGCTGCAGAAGCAGACATCATTATAGGTATAGGTAGAAACTCTAACTCTGATGCAGAAAATAAAATAAGAACATTATGTATAAGTAAAAATAAAATAAATGGTTATCATGGTGAGCCATCATGTACCATTAGAAGGAGCATAAGCAGATATGAAGTCTAAAATAAAACCATCAAGAGTATTAGAAATAGGCAATATATTTCAAAGGTTTATGGACAAGCATAAAAATTTAGAGTGTGTGGGATCAGGTTTTTTTATTAATTACAAAAAAGAATTTGAACGTGATCTTGAAATAAATTACAAAGGTAAAGAATATATTATTACAATAGCAGAAGTGGAAAGAAATTTATGATTACAACAGTAGACGTAGAAACATCGTGGCAAGTTACAAGTAATGGTGGGTATGATCCATCACCTTATCACCCTGATAATATATTAGTTAGTGTGGGTATAAATGATGAGTATTATTTTACAAACCATTCTGAAAGAATAGATAAAGGTTGCTATCATAATATACAATCTATACTTGATAAGACCACATTATTAGTAGGTCACAATATAAAGTTTGATTTAATGTGGTTGATTGAAGCTGGATTTAAATATACTGGTAGAGTATATGATACTATGTTGGGGGAGTATATATTAAATAGAGGTATAAGAAAAAGTTTAACATTAGAAATGTCTTGTAGAAGAAGACGTATTGGTTCTAAAGATAGTCGTATAAAAGAATTTACAGATAGGGGTATACCTTTTCAAAACATACCAGTAAATTTAGTTGAAGAGTATGGTAGAATGGATGTTCAAATAACTAGAGATTTATTTAATTCACAGATGGCAGACTTTAGAATGCCAAAGAATAAACACCTATTGATGACAGCTAAAATGATGAATGAGTTTTTAATTGTGCTATCTGATATGGAAGCCAATGGTATTAATATAAATTTAGAAGAGCTAGCTAAAGTAGAAAAAGAATATAGGGCAGAGTTTGCATACTTAAAACAAAAGATAGATAAGATTGTATATAAACAAATGGGAGATACTAAAATTAATTTGTCTAGTCCTGAACAATTATCTTGGTTGATCTATAGTAGAAAGCCAAAAGATAAAAAACATTGGGCAAAGATATTTAATGTAGGTATAGATAAAAATACAGGTAAAAATAAAAGACGACCTAATTTTTCTAGATTGCAATTTAGAAATCTAGTTGCAGACAATTCTGAAAAAATATTTAAAACTGTTGCTGAACAATGTCATACTTGCAAGGGTAAGGGTGTAATTAAAAAAATAAAAAAAGATGGAAGTCCATATAAAAATTATACTAAGTGTGAAATATGTGAGGGTGATGGTTATACATATTCTAGTATGGGTAGAGTTGCAGGATTCCAACAAAGACCTAGAAGTGTATATGATATTGCAGAAGCTGGATTTAGAACAGACAAACTTACATTAACTAAAATAGCAGGTGAAGCAGAGGGTGAGTTTAAAACTTTTATAGATGCCATTGTACGGCACAATGCAGTTGATACTTACTTACATACATTTGTTGAAGGATTAAAAAACTTTACAAATGAAAAAGGTTTTTTACATCCTAAGTTTATGCAAGCTGTTACAGCTACAGGTAGACTATCTAGTAGAGATCCAAACTTTCAAAACCAACCTAGAGGTAAAACATTTCCTATTCGTAAAGTTGTATCATCTAGATTTAAAGATGGTAAGATAATAGAGATAGACTTTGCACAGTTAGAATTTAGAACTGCTGTATTTTTATCACAAGATAAACAGGGTATGGAAGATATAAAAAATAAAATAGATGTTCATCAATACACTGCAGATATTATTGGTGTATCAAGACAAGATGCAAAGGCACATACATTTAAACCTTTGTATGGTGGTACAACAGGAACTGAAGACGAGAAAAGATATTATACTAAATTTTTAGAGAAGTATAAAGATATAAAAACTTGGCATGAAAAATTACAAAGCGAAGCTATTAGATTTAAAAGAGTTAAACTACCAACAGGTAGAGAATATTCTTTTCCATATGCTGAACGTACACCCTGGGGTGGATCTACATATGGTACACAAATAAAAAATTATCCTGTGCAAGGATTTGCTACAGCAGATATTGTACCATTAGCCTGTATAAATATTTATAATCTAATGAGAGAAAAGAAAGTAAAAAGTTTGTTAATAAATACAGTGCACGATTCTATTATCGCAGATGTATATCCTGGTGAAGAAAGATTGATGGCTGATATTTTTAATAAAGGAACTGCAGATGTAATACCTGCATTAAAAAAGTATTATGATATTAATTTTAATGTACCACTTGACACGGAACTTAAAATAGGATATGATTGGTTAAATATGAAGGAGGCAATATGAGAAAAACAATAGAGGCTCTTGAAACTTTGGATGAGTACGATGACTCAGATTATGGTGCTTATCTAGAATACACGGAGTTAAAAGGCAGATGCATGGTAGAACCTTCTACTATGTATATATATGAGAACCACGAGTTTCTTAGTACGTTTAAATACTTTGCACACTCAGATGGTTTAGAAGTCAAAGTAATAAAAGGAGATACAAAAATATGTTAGATATAATTAACATACTATTTTCTGTAATAGGATTGTGGGTTTTAATAGGTTTTTTTATTGATCCATTTATAAAATAATGCTTGACTTTTTTGTAAAAATGTGGTATATACAAATTAATAAAATGGAGGACAAATGTCTGATAATCAACTAACAAACATAAAAGGAATGTCTGATGAACAAATCATGCAGGCAATTGGTCAAGATGATGGATCTAACATGGGTGTTAACATACCTAGATTAGCTATCAATCGAACACCTGAAGATGACGATGGTAATCAATTACCAGTTGGTCATTACTACACTTATGATTCAAATATAGGTCAAAATATTTATGGTAAACCCATAACATTAAGGCCATTCATAAGTGCAATGCAATACATGCACTACGATGCTGACAAAGGAGAGTATGTAAATAGATCTATTATATTTAAAAGCTGGAAAGAAGAGGCTATAGATATTTTAGGTGGAACTAAATGTGGCAAGATAGCTTACAAAGAAAGAGCAAATCTTACACCTGAACAATTAGAACAGCAAAGAACTATTAGATGTTATAAACTTATCTATGGTTTATTATCTTTTAAAGATGGTAAAACTGCACAAGGTAAAGATCATTCAGTAGAAAACTTACCTGTTCTATATAGAGTAACAGGTACAGCATTCTCACCAGTAAGTGCTGCGTTAGATCAATTGAAGAAAAGAAAAAAACTTATGTTTAATTCTACTCTATCACTTGAAACTAAACGTCAGAAAAAAGGTGGCAATGTATTCTATGTACCTGAAATAATTGTAAATGCTGATGCTAATTTACAGTTGTCAGATGCTGATATGGAAACTTTAAAAGTATTCCAAGAGTCTATAGATACAGAAAATGAAGAGGTTATTGGTTTATATAATAAATCTAAATCTAATAGTCCTACTGGATCAGATTCTGTAGATGCTAAAGTTGTTGAAGAACTTGATGACAAATTACCTGAGCAGGTGCTTGCTAGTTAATGAGTGATATACTTATTAAAGTACAAAAGTATCTAGACAAGGTGTCTAAGAGTCCTGTACAAGCAGACAAAAAACTTGTAGAGGAGTTTGGTGAGGCGTGTAAAAACGCCTTACTAAAACAGTTTACTGATGACAGAAGATCTAAGTTTGAAATTAGAATGTCTAATGCAGGTAGACCTCTTTGCCAATTACAAATGGAAGCTAAAGGTGTAAAAGGTGAAGGACAACCTTACAATGTAAAAATAAGAAATACATTTGGTGACCTCATTGAGGCACTAGCTTTATTTATTATGAAATCAGCAGGAGTAAATGTAAAGAATGAACAGAAAAAAGTTACGTATGAATTTGAAGGAAATAAAATTGAAGGCAAGCAAGATGTTGAAATTGAGAACAAGATATGGGATATTAAAAGTGCATCACCATATTCATTTGATAAAAAATTTGGAGAAGAAGGTGGATTTCAAGAAGTTGTTAAGGATGATACCTTTGGTTATGCATCACAAGGTTTTTTATATAGCGAAAGTCAGAACAAAGATTTTGGAGGCTGGATAGCAATTAATAAATCTACAGGTGAATGGGCTGTTTGTGAAACACCTAAACTTGTAGAGCCATATAAAAGTGAAGCTATAAAAAAAGCTAAAGATAATGTAAAAGCAATTAAAGATGGTATACCTTTTAAGAGACAGTATGATGCTATTGAAGAAACATTCAGAGGTAAACCTACGGGTAATAAAGTTTTGGGCTTAGCTTGTTCATTCTGCCCATACAAACTTCCTTGTTGGGGAAGTAAATTGCAGTTGTTACCACAACAGCAATCTAAAGGTAAGAACCCTAAATGGGTTTGGTATACGGAGGTTAATAATCCTAAACAGGAGGAAGAGTCTGCGTAACTGGGTGAGTATTAGTTTTGAGGGGTCTAGTGCTCACCTTTACCAACTATGTATTGTTTAATAATAAAAGATAATGATAAGTGGAGAATATTTACAAATGAAATATGGGACTCAGAAAAAGAAGCAACTGACTATGCCAAAAGGAATAAATTTAAAAAGTCTATTGAATGGAAAGTTGTACCGTTTGATTACAAATATTTTAAAAAGTTATGACAAAAAAATTTGATAAGTCAATATTTAAAAATGCTATAAAAGTTTTAGTAACACCTTGGGAAAAAGGTTTTACCTGTGGAATTGTTATGGATTCTAGGACTAAGATGACCACAGAAGAGTACGAATTATGTTCTACAATTGCTAGAGGCATGATAAAGATGGCAACTACTGACCCTCATTCTACGTTTCTATGGGGCCTCCGTGGTTTTGCTGATGACAAGAAAACTGATAACAATGATCTAACTATTAACTCTATAGCAGAGTTTGATGATGAAGATAATGTTATTGACTTTCTTGAATTTTTAAAACAGAAACGTGATAAGGAGTTAAATTAATGGCAACACATGTTGTAATAGGTGACCCTCATTGCACACCTAAAGCAAGCAATGAAAGATTTCTGTGGGCAGGTAGGCTAGCCTCAGATGTAAGAGCTACACATATTATCTGTATGGGTGATTTCTGTAGTATGGATTCTTTATCTTCGTATGATAAAAAGAAAAAATCATTTGAAGGTAGAAGATATCAAAAAGATATGGAGCATTCACATGAAGCATTATCTTTGTTTAATAAAGGTTTAGGTAAATTTAAAGGTAAGAAGATTATGCTACATGGTAATCATGAAGATAGAATAGATAGGTTTGTAGAAGAAAATCCTGAGCTAGATGGTACTTTAAAAATTAGTGATCTTAAATTTAAACAATATGGTTGGCAAGAGATACCTTACAAAAAATTTAAAGTTGTTAATGGTGTACACTATGCTCACCATTTTCCATCAGGTATAATGGGTAGTGCTATATCAGGAGAAAATATAGCAAGAAGTCTATTGACAAAACACAAAGTATCTGCTACAGTAGGCCATAGTCATTTGTTAGATTATGCTACATCTACTTTACCTAATGGCAGAAAATTAAATGCTTTATCTGCTGGATGTTACTTGAATCATAAAGAACATTTTGCTAGAGATACTCAGCATATGTGGTGGAGTGGTATTATAGTTAAGAGAGAAGTTACAAATGGTGCTTACAATATGGAAACAATTGACTATAATGCAATAAGGAGAGAATATGGTAGACGATAAAGTTAATTCACCTGCACACTACAAGTATGGTAAAAAAGAAACTATAGATGTTATACGAGATTGTATGACAGATGATGAATACCATGGGTACTTGAAGGGTAATGTTTTGAAATACGTTGCTAGATATAAATTTAAGGGAGAGCCTTTACAAGATTTAGAAAAAGCTCAATGGTATTTAAGTAGATTAATAAAGGAGGTTGAATGACACATGGTGAGAAGATGTCTTTGTATGGTAAGATTATAGCATTACAAGAAGTTATGATACATACACAGAACGAGATAAATAAACTAAATAAACAATTACAGGAGGCAGACAATGGGGGCAATAAAGCAAGCGTTAATAGAAGTAGATGATATGGTTTGTAACTGTTTAAATACAGGTAGAACCTTGAATCAAACGATAAGAGATTTAAGAACAGAGTTTAATAAGAGAGGTAGAGATAATCCTTATTTATTAGATGAGGATTTAATAGAAGATAAGTACTATGCTTTTAGAGGTGCAGAATGATTAGAACACAATTGATAAAAGCATTAGCTAGAAAGTACGAAGCTGATATTGCTAGTGCTAGAGCAACTGCTTTAATATATTTAGAAAATTCTGCAGGTATTGGTGAACATCCACAACATATAGAAGAACTAGATAAATTGATAACTAAAATAGCAAACGCAGAAGAAAATATTAAAATGCTAGGTAAGCATTTTGATTACGATGATATACCATTTTAACAGGAGGATAGATGGAAAAGAAAGAAGAACAGAAAAAACAACAAACTACCCCTAGAACTTACATAATAAGTTCTGAACAACTTATGGATATTATGAGATATTTAATGACTAGACCTTATGGTGAAGTTGTTAAACTCATGAATGCTTTATCTGTATTAACACCATATAATGGAGGCAATACAGATGACCGAAAAAAATAATTTAGATAAATACACTGGTATACTATTTGAATTAAAGATAGGTCTTAACAAAGATAATGCAATTGTTATTGATTATGGTGGTAAGCCTGTTACTAAAATTAGAGAAGCACTTAAAGGCTATCCTTATCATGGTAATTTATGTGCTGCTGTAATCAACCATGCAAATGCTGTAGGAAGGAAATTACAAGATGACATCAAACAACTTATACAAAAAGTTTAGATATTACTTTTGGCACAATCCTATTATGAATAAATTTGAGGGTTGGGCTAGTTCATTGAGTACTTGGTTTTGGCAGAAACGATGGGGTGATAGAGACCTTTATCGTTCTGTCCAAAAAAAAAGACCACCTGACTAAAAAGTCAAGCGGTCTTCGTGTTGCCTGCTAGGGGAGTCTATTAATTTAGGCTTCCCTTTTTTATTGCAAGCTATCCATTTGTTCTGTTATTGGTTTCTTTTTTGGTAATAAAAAATTTTCTGTTTGGAATACTGGTTGTATTCTATTTTTATAAACATTACCTAATAAATTAGTGTAGTTAGGATTTTCTGCATATACAGACATACCCTGAAACATATTTTCTACTTTATCATTTTTGTTAATAGAATCTACAACTGGTTTGTATCTTTCATCATTAGCTATAAGTTGCATAAAAGCTCTAATGCTACCTTTGCTATCATCAAATGATCTTAACTTTGCACCACCTGATGTTTGTACAAAATTTTGATCACCTGTTGCATGTATACCAAAAAAATTATTAGCTTTTTTTGCAGTAGGTGCACCTTCAAACTTAAAATTACCTGTTTCAGTAGCTGCTATTGTTGCAACAAATGATGCAGGTATCTTACGTTCAATAGATTCCTCAGGATATTCTTGACGAACTTCCTCTATTGCTTTTATAAAATCTTTTGTCTGAGATATTTCAGCCATACTTATATTTATAGTTAGTAATATACTAACAATTCCAAGCCCGAAGAGCTTTATTAATTCTAGAATTTGGATCATTAGCTGTTTTTTTAGATGTTAATTTTTTTTTCATTCCCTTCATACGGGCACAGAAACTAGCTCTTCTTTTGTTTCCTACTTTTTTGCTAGGTGCTTTTAAGTTACCTCCAGTAGATCTATTATAACTAGCTCTACCTTTAGCATTTAATCCACCTGAGGGGTTCTTACCTTCTTTACGTTGCCATGCAGGTGTCTTAGCCATTACTTCTTTTTACCTTTTCTTAACATAGCAAAATCTTTTTTAGTAAGTTTGCCATCTTTATTTATATCTAATTTTTTTCTTTTTCCTACTACTTTCTTATTTTTCTTATTCATCATTTTGTACATTAGCTGTAACTCCTATATTGTTTTACCTTCTTTGCAATCCCTTTTGGTTGCTTCACAAACTGTTTGCCCTTTTTTGTTCCTTTTCGTTTTGCTTTTGTCGTTGCCGCATACTCCGCAGATGATAGGTTCTTTATAGCCTTCTCGGGCAAATATCGTTCTCCCGTAACTGAAGACTTTTTCCCTGATTTTGTTCTCCATTTCTGTTTCCCCCATGCTTTTAAACTTCGTTGACTTTTTGCGAGTGCCATTATTTTTTTCTCCCTTTTCTTATCGCTTCTTTACCTTTTTTAAATATGCTTGCCACCTGTATCTTACCCATAACTTTGGCTCTTTGCTCGCCAACTGTAAGAATTTGGATTTTTCTTGCAAAGGGTTTGTTGACTCGTTTAACTTTTGCCACAGTTTTACGGGCATCCGCAGTAGTTGCAAACTTAATACCGACAGTATCTTTAGGATTCTCATCTGTATACAATCTCCTACCTGAACCTTTTGGCTTTTTTCCAGTTCCTACTTTAGGATCTCTTTTTTTTGCCATAAGATTTCATTTCTTTAATATGTTTTTTAATAATATTAGATTGTTTTTTATGTAGCTTAGATGCTTTACCTAAAGCCTTAGCTACTTTATTTAATTTTTTAACCATTACTTGTAACCTCCACCAGCTTTCTTATAAGCCTTTGCTAACGCTTGAGCTTTTCTTGCTGACCATTTACCAGCAGCTGTTCCATGAGATGCCTGTGCTTTAATCCTATTAAAGATTGTTTTTCTCATGCTTGGCTTAGTATAGTTACCTGCTTTATTTACTGTTGACTTCTTCTTTGCCATCCTTTATCTCCTTGTATTCGTAATCATAACTTCCTTCTTGATTCTCATCAGTAATCCATTTTGAAGTATCTTCAACTGACCATATTCTAGTATTAACTAATCTATGTATCAAGGGTTTAGTTGGATCTGCTGCCATAGATGGATCAAAGATTCTTAATCTATTGTTGGGTTGTATTGCATAATTACCATCATCTAATTCTATTACGTGTCCACATTTATGTTGATCAGGTTTTTCTGCATAACCAAAATCTAATTCATTATAGTCACCTGCACACCAATCAATTGTAAATAAATATGTGCCTTCTCTTTCTTTCTTTCTTCTAGATGTATATATCATTTTACATCCATCCATTTGATAAAATTTAGTTACACTTACATTATAGCTAAATGAATCCCATAACATTAATTCGTTTAAAGGTAGTTCTTTTACCCCTGGTTTTTTACAAAATGCAGATACAGGTGCTCTCCACCATATACCACCATCTGTCATCATATAATGAAACAAAGGTACTTGTTTTGGTATTGATGTAAAACCAAATACTACACATTCAAAGTATTTATCATGAGAATCTTTTTGATCTCTTAGATAATTACCTCTTACATAGCATTCTATTGGGGGTATGTTTGCGTTTAAATACATAATTTTATGGTCTTAAAGTGTATAGGATCATCCAAACAATGAACAATCCAGCTATAATAGTATTCCAAGGTATAGTAATTTCCATTAGCTACTTACACCCATTAACCAAAGCATAAGAAATATATAACAAATAGGTTCCATTATCTTAATATCAATGCTTTTATAGAGAAAGATCCATCTATATTTTTTTCTAGTTCTGCTTTAGATTTAATACATTTATATTCTATATTTTTTTTTGGAACTCTTGTTGCCTCTCGTTTATGTTTTAAACAAATTGACATTGAGGACTTCCCTGTTTTTGGATCAATTTGAATTCTGTGCTCCTTAATATCAGGGCCTACAAACATTAAAAGGGCTACAATTTCTGCTATCATAATACTTTACCTTTGTTTGGCCCATATTTAATTCGATACTTGTGTGTGCCTGTACCATTAATCTCTACTTCTTGTTTTAAATCTTTTTGTAGACGTTTATTTATATTAGTTTTTTTAATTCTAGCAATATATTCAAATAATTTTCTAGTGACTCTTTCCATTTTCTCTTACCTTATCTTTTAAACGTTCAATATCAGTTAGTGCTTTATCTAATTGTTCTCTTAAAAATTCTATATTAACTTTGTTAGTCATATTCATTTCTTGAGTTTGCTCCATTTTTTCTACGGTCTTGTAAAGATCCTCAATTAAAAAATGTTGTTCTTGATCGGTCGGGACCTGCTCACTTTTTTTAAGCAAATCATTTTCAAATAACTCACGTGAAGTTTCTAACGATACTAACCTAGCTGTAAGTTCTGTGTATGCAAATACACCCATTGCAACAAGCACAATCAAACTAGCAACCGTTTTCATCGGCATCTGTACAGAAGCAGACTCGGAAATTTTAAGTGCCATTAGTTTGCTAGTGGGTTTTTGTTACTTGCTTTTAATTCTTGTATTTCTAATTCTAATACTTGTACAGTTTTTTCTAATACAGCTATGTCTTGTTTATTATCACCTATAACTTGCATTATAGGGTCAGGATTAAATGCTTCTAAACTATCTAGCTTAGACATTACTTCACCATACTTAATAAACCCTGCACCTATAGCCCCCAATACTCCTATGAGTGCTGCTACACCTGCAAGCTGTTCTTTTATTTTACCCATTGTTTAATACCTCTATTTCTCTTAGTAGTTTTTCTTTTTTAGTTTTGATATCATTAATGATATTTTGTTGGATAAATATTGGATCGCTTTGTTGATATTCACCCAAAGTCTTAGTATATAATAATCTATCATCAAATATATTTAGTTGTTCTTCGTAAATTTTTTTATCTTTATAGAATGGTATATTATAATTTAATAATATAGAGTTATCTACCATTGCATTTATTTTTACAAAATTTTTAGCTTGTAAATTTTTGTCTATATCTTTAATATTCTCATCAATTTTATCTAAAGTTTTAACAAGAGCTGAATGGACTTTAGCCTGTCGTATTTCTTTTTCTTGTTTGGTATCACCTGTTGTTTCAGATTCTGCAGTTTGTGTAGGCTCTTCGCTACTGGATTCTTCTTTAAGTTCTTCTGGTCCTTCTTCTTGTTTTTCATCTTCTACAACTTCTATTGATTCTTCTACTACAGGTTTTTCTTCTTTCTCCTCTACCATTTCCATTGGCATATCCTCAATAAATTCTTCCATCATTGGATCATCTGCAAATTCTTCCATTGTAGGCTCATCTTTAAATTCTTCCATTTTAGGTTCATCTTTAAATTCTTCCATTTTAGGCTCATCAAATGTTTGAAAAGATTCTAATTTAGGTTCTTCCATTTTAGGCTCATCAAATGTTTCAAACATAGGTTCGTCAAAAGTAAAATTATCTTCAAACTTTATTTCATCTTCAAATTTTAAATCTTCAAACTTTAGATCTTCAGTGATGTCATCAAAGGTAGAATTTAAAAATGCAGTTGTTGTATTATCTAAAACAATTGGATCAGATTCATATGTTACAGTGAGGGAGGGATTTCGTAAGTCGACCCCATAGTGAGAAGTTGTAGAAAAGCTAGTATCTGTGAAGTCATACCGAACTGAAACATCATAATCGGTTTGTAAATTTGATTGTACCACCACACTGTCAGACCCAGGGCTATAAGACCCACAATTAAGAGAGCCACAAGAAGTGCTATTATAAGTTCTAATTTGTGTGATTGTTTCACCATCTGCTCCTATTATCGTTTGTGTTGATTGTACAGTGGATCCATAAGTATTCCAATGCCAATACTCAAAACTGTGATTTGTTGTAAAACCGTATTGAATTTGCTCTTCTGTTAAAGATGCATTATTTCTAAGACTAATAGAACTAGACTCGATATAAACATCATGCTCAGCAGCGATAACGCTACTACCATGCCTACCATCGGCAGTTCCCGACCAACCTCCGTTATCAAAGTTCGTATCCAGGAGATTTTGAGTAGTCGTTTCAGCACTATTTAGTGTTGTCGATAACAGGATCAATAATGATACTATTAGCTTTTTCATTTGCCTCCTCTATAATTTTTAGTTCTTTAACATATAAATCATAGTCAGGTCTTAACTTATCATATTTTTGCCATGCATTTGTAGCTTCTTTACCTATTTTACCCTCAAAAGGACAAGGTGTACCTGCATGATGCATAGCCTGAAAAACTCTTTCATCTTGGCATAACATAGATACTGCTGCAACTTTCATACCTTGATTAGATAATTCTCTTGCTAATTTAATTCTTTCACAATTCTTATCTCTAAAATGTTTACCACCCGATACACCTAAACCAAAAGTCTGTACTCCAGCTGATGCACCTACAGCACAAATATCCATACCGCCTGCACCTACGTTAGGAGCTGAAGCTGTTGGGGGTGCTGATCTTATATTCGATGTAGAATTACTCGTTGTTGTAGAACTAGATGAACTACCTGATTCATACGTTGTAGCATTTGTATAGCCACCTGTTATCGAAGTATTAGATCCGCTTGTGTTGTTCTGTGTAGTATCAGCAAATAATATAGTGCTATATAGGCACACCAAGGCTATAATTAAAATTCGTATAGCCATATTATCTATTAAAGCCTGATGAGTACCAGTTAATAAATTTATTCCAAAGATCTTTTATCTTTTGTATTATCTTTTTCATGGGGTTTTTCCTCTATTTGTTGGGTTAATTTTTTTATTTCTTCATGTGCTTTTTCTAAATCATCTGTAACATTCTCTAATTTCTGTAATGTTCTTTTATTAGCAGAATCTTTAGACTTACCAGCATCTTGTAGTTCAGCAACCTCTTGTTTTAAGATTCTGATCTGCTCTTTATACTCAGCTATGAGATCCTGGTATTCTGATTTAGACATTATTTTTTTCCGTTACGGAAAATCTGTGTACCTTTTATACCATAAATACTAGCCACGACAAGAATCCATAGATTGGTAAACCAGCTTGGGAGTGCCGAGAAGTATTCAAAAAATAATTTTACTTTGTCCATGGCTTCAGGGTCGTCACTTACGACTGCCCAGGCTAACACAGCTATTGGAGCTGACAAAATTATGAGGACGGCTTCGTCCTTCCAGTCTGATTGCCTAGCTTCTAAGAGTTTACCCTGGTAAGCCTCCTCACCTCGGGCCATCTTAGCTGCATGCATATGTTGTGCATCAGCCATAGCCATCTTAGTCTCTTGTCTTTTTTTATAGATGTGGCTTCCTGCTTGAATGCCCATCTTTAATAAACTAAACCACGCCATTTTTTATTAACCATCCTGGCACATCAAATGAAGGACATTCTTTAGATGCCTCTACCTGATAGTGACCTATAATTTTTTCTATGTCGTATTTGTCTTTTAATTTTAATATGATACTTTTTAATGTATCAAACTGTACAGGTGTAAAGTTATTCTCCCAACCCATATCAGCTGTGCCACCGCCAACTAATGCTATACCTATTGATGTACCATTAACTGCGACAGCATGTGCACCTACAGCGTCTTCATCTCTTCCAACTTGTAATGTGCCATCTCTTTTAATTAAATAGTGATAACCTATTGTATCAAATCCTCTTTGTGTATGCCACTCTGTAACTTTAGCTACATCAACATCCATATCTGCAGGAGTTTGTGTACAATGGATTACTATTGTATCTGTTATTTGTCTTTTATCCATTATATAAATAATCCTAATAGTGTTAGTATTGTAGCACCTAGACCACCCACAATAATATATAATAGTTTATCTATTTTACTATGTAAGGATTCTACGTCTTGGTGCAAGTGTTTGAGGTGATTATTTTTTATTGTGTTGATATCTCTTCGCAACCCTGTTATGTAACCATATAATGATATTAAATGCTCACTAGTTGTTTTGGGTTGCTTAGCCATTATTCGTCTCTCTCTAAAGGGTTTGGTTTAAAAGCATCTTCAGCATCACCACCTAGTAGTATACTAAATAAACCTGGAATAACTCCTAAGTCTTTTATATTATCCCCAATAGTTTGATCAAATATAAAATCTAATTCATCTATAGAAGCTAAATTATCTATTGTTGCTTTTAAATACATATTTTCAACGCTTATAATATTATCAATTAATTCTCTTTTTGTTTTAGCATCTATATTAGATTCAGCTATATCATTTCTCTGTGTTCTAAGTTCTAGCATATACTGCTCACCTTGTTTTAATACATCTGATATACCTGCAAAATTTAAAACTTCTGGTTCAACACCTGGTTCAAAACCTTCTTTCATTTTTTCATAAGTTCTACCAAATAAACCTATTATAAAAGATTGATTACGTTTTTCTAAATCCATTTGTGATGTATCAATTTGTTTTAATTTCTTAGCTCTTGATATAAGTTTAGCCCATTGCTTGTGATATTCTGAATTTTTAATAGGTGCTGCAACTTTAAATCTTCTTGTTACAATACTAGGTGCAGTTAAGAAACTAGATAAATCTGCCTGGTCCTCTCTTTTTTCTGCCTTAGGACCTCGTTCTTCTTTTCTAGGAATAAAATTTTCTACAATATCTATAGGGTATTGCATCATTCCTGTTAAATAAGCACCAAGTAAATAGTCTGCTACAATAGGTGTCATTGGTACAGGTTTAACTCCACCTTCTGGTGTTCTAGTAATAAATGCTGCTAGATTAGAACTATATGTTGAAAGTTTTTTAGCTATCTCTCTTGTTGATGGTCTTGCCTGTAGTTCATCTAATCTTTGTAATTCATATCTACCAATTACAGGAGCACCTGAATATAAATTTTTATTTGCCATTAATTCTATAAATGGTCTTACACCTGCTGGTATTGGTGTGCCAGGCATTATTTGACTAATAGATTCTGCTATATATTTTTGAGAGACACCAGCACTTTTTTTTAACATACCATCAATTAAACCTACTGCAATATTTGCAAATACACCTAAGTCATATGGTTTTGGAAAAGGTATAAAGGGTACTTCTTTATCTAATGTTATTCTACCCTGTTCTTTAGAAGCTGCAAAATCTATATTAGGTAATAAAAAATTTAATTGTTTTACTTGGTCAGGTACTTGTGAGTATTCTTTAAATCTTGCATTAGTAAAGTATAATGCTATCTCTGGTGCAACTACTGTTGCAGTAATTAGTGCAGTTGCTTTCTTAGGATTTTCTCCAAATAATCTATATGTTCTATATAAACCCTGTATGCTTGCATTTAAAAACATAGTGTTTCTACTTAATCCATTTAGTAGTGCACTTGATCCTCTCATACCAAAGTCAGTTGCAACTTCTCTTCCTAAAAATGATGCACCTATATCACTAAAACCTGCAGCTTTTGCTAATTGAAACTCACCCATTCTAGTTCCATATTCAGCAGCTTGCACTATTCTAGCATATCCTCTACCACCAGCACCAATTTTTTTTCCGTATTTTTTTATTACATTACTATAATAATTTTCTGCATCACCTAAAGTTTTTGATGATGTAGTAACTCCTTTCTTAACTAACTCTTTTAAATTTTTTGGAGTAAAGGCTTCAGTTTCAGATCTAGATGAATACCCCATACCATTTATTAATGCTTTTTTATAATTATGGGTTTGTTGAACTGCATCTATAAAACCCTTGCCACTAGAATAAACTGGTAAAAATTTTTTAGGACCTATTCCAAATGCAGAGTTTACAGCTCCAGCTAATGTATCTCTTATTAAGTTAAATGCTACAAAAGGTGGAGTATAAGTAATTGCTCTTGATGCAAATCTTGCATATCTAGAAAATATTCCTCTTGGTCCAAAGCCAAACATTACTTTGTTTGCACCTTTTTCCGATAAACCATTAAATAAATCTGCTAAATTTGGATCAATAACTTCGTATATTTCAGCTTTACCATTTCTATAAACAATGTCAACTACATCAGATGCAGCATCATCACTAGCTTTAAATGTATTACTAAAAGTTAAAACATCAAGACTATCTAAATTATCTAATTGATTTTTTCTTTTTCTACCAACTTTTCCTAAAACTTTTTCAGGATCAAATTTTGCACCTGATTTTTCATAAGCTCTAATAACTTTATCAACTGCAATATTTTCTATTCTTACTCTTCTATTAGCTGTAACTTTTCTTACAACTTTATCTGCATTTATTGTGCCTAACTTATCTCCCTTTTGTAACATATTATATAGAGAAATTTTAGCACGATTTCTATCACCTGCTAAAACAGTTTGATAAGTATAAGTTAATAAATTTTTGTAAAGATTAATATCACCTTCTTGTGCTTTTGTTGCTAACTTAACAGCACCTGGTCTAGCTATACCTAGCATTTTTCTTGTCTGTTGACCTGCAGCTGTTATGAGTCCAATCTTTTCTGTCTCTCTTGTTAATGGTATAAAGAAAGGATTTTCTTTTTTAATTTTTCTAGCATCTAATCTATTAATTAAACCTGATTGAACTTGGTATTCTAATAACTCATCTGTAAATACTTTGTACTCATCTAATGCTTTTTTAAAATTATTTTTTCTTACTAAATTTTTACCATATTTTTTTTTATAAGTTGCAGCATCAAGTTCTGCAAAATCTATATATTCTTTTCTAGTTGCTTTATCTATTGGTAAAGTTTTTTCTAAAGCAGGTCTTCGTTTTGATATAAAGTTTATTCTTTTTGAAGCTACATAATTTAAAAATTCATTAACTTCATTATCCACATCTAACTTTTCTAATATTTGATGTAAACCTTTACTCTTACCTTTTTTATAACTAGCACTTCTAGCAGCAGGATTAGGTGGTAAATATACACCATTCATTATAAAGTGATGACCTCTAGTTCCTGATGATGCTAATTGTCTTAATTGAAAATATGGTTGTAGTATTGGGTCTACTTTCTTTTTTGTAACTGGATCTATAAAACCTTTTTTAGATGTATATATATTTTTTAAACTTGTTACATCTCCACCAACACCTGTAATTTCTTTTTGTAATACTTTAATAAAATCCCATTGGTCAGCTAAATTAGTTCTAATTTTACTACCAACACTTAGTTCACCATTTATTGGAGAGTTTACACCCTCAGATTTACCTGTATTATCAGGCTGTTTCTTAGAATGTTTTTTTAAAATTTCACTATTTAATTTATTATTTTTTGCAAGTCTTAAATTAGCAATTTTACTTGTTATTTTCCCACCTGCATATGGTACAAAAAATCCTAAACCAGCAGCTGTCATTGCAACAGTTCCTGTTCTAATAGGATCTAGTGTTTCTCTTAATCCAATTTCTCTTTCAACTACTTGATTAGCTATATCTATAGTTCCAAACCCAGCACCTTCAACTGCAGATACTGATGCTGAACCTTTTATAATAGCATTGTTTCTTGCTTTAGCAGATAAATTAGCTAAATCTTCTGGACTATTTAATAACTCTTTCTTTATTGCCTTTTTAGTAACACCTTTTTTAGTCTGTGCTTTAATAACCTCTTGCCCAGCTTTTTTAAGAACACCTTTTGCAACTTGACCACCAACACCTGCACCAATTATATTTAATGGATCTAATACTGCAACACCTAAGTTAGCAAAAAATCCTGATGCTCCTCTACCACCTTCTTCATAAAAATTAGGTAGCTCATCCCAATATCTAGTTAAGTAAGATAGTCTAGCTTTTTGATCTTCACCTACATTATTTCCAGTAATATATGTAAACTCTTTACCCATTGCAAACGTATTAGATTGTTTCCAAGTTCTATCACTTATAAATTTATTTACAGCTTCTTTATCGGTAAGATTAACATCATCCCTATTTCTGTAATAATCTTTTGCTACAGCAGATAGCTGTTTATTTTCATAAATATTATCAAAGGTATATTTTAAAGATCCATCTGAATTAAATTGTACGGGAATTGCGTTATTAATACTGGGATCATTTTGAATAGATTCCTTAGTAACATTATATTTCTTATCTCTTTCTAATAATTCTTCAAGACTAATACCCCCTGCAACTTTTTTGTTTGCAGTTTGGTCATTAACTACATAATCTCCTAAAGATAGTTTTGTCATATTATCTAGTTACAGTTAATAAATATTGTCTAACATCACCTTTAATTCCTGGTGCAGTTACACCTTCTGGAAAACTTACTGCAAAATATCTTTGTTCTGATTTAGTACCTAGACTATCTAGGTGCTTTATTAAATCCATTTTATTTATTTTTAATTGTCCAGTTGCAGTTGCACTAGCTTTTCCTGGCTGCGGAGTTTTAACAACTTGATAATCATTTACAATATCTCTAATATAACTTTCAGTTTGTGCTGTTAATATTTTATTTGCTTCTTCTATTGCAGCACCAACATTTACTTTCTTTTGTTCTGCATTATAGAAACCACTTGATACTTGATTTGTTATTGCTCTTAATGCGTTATACTCAACATCTTTTGTACCTTTAAATGCAAATTTAACATTACCTTGTGGGTCAAACGATATTACATTATTAAAATTTCTATAGCTTGTAGCAACTCTGCCAAATTCATTTTCAGGTATTTGTAATACTCCAGGTTTTGGAATTAAATAATCTGATAATTTTGTACTAGAAAACTGCTGCATTTCTCCAGTAGCTGGAGGTGCATCTACCATGGTATCAGTAGTAGCATCACCTTCTAGTTGACTCTTAACTGTGTAAGGTCCCATACCACCAATTTCTTTTATACCAATTTGATCAAAGATAGGTTTATATTTTTCTTGAAAAGTTTTACTTCTTGTTTTGTATCTTTTATTAAAGTCTGTATCAAAGGTTGCTTTATCTAAATCTTCTTTTTTAATATTATTACTTTTTAATATTTCTTTAAAGTTATCATAGCCTTTACCATCACCAGTTATAATTTTATTTATATCTGCTAATTCTGCGGCAGGAGTACCAAATTCAGTAGCAATTCTATCATAACTACTTTTTATGTTATTTTCCATTTCAATAGTTTCTGGTAATGTATTATTAAAATAATTTTTTGCAGCACCTTTTAATACTTCTGCTTTATTTTTATCTTTAGCTTCTTTATCAGCTATTGCACCACCTAAAAAACCTGTAGCTATTCCTCTAAATGCACTCATTATTCTGCCTCCTCAGGTTTAGTCATTAGACCTTTGTCTTCTGTTTTTACTTTTTTAATATCTTGTTTTACACCTTTAGCTATTTTTTCAAACTCTTCTTTCTCTTGTTTAATTTTTATAATCTCTGTCATTTGT
>Ga0208899_1000719_pt1 | contig 24422 bp, 39 predicted proteins | sample VirMetDEL_Nov_24_FD_184518 | JGI IMG/M metagenome (GOLD analysis project Ga0208899, IMG submission 184518) | Aqueous microbial communities from the Delaware River and Bay under freshwater to marine salinity gradient to study organic matter... | ecosystem: Environmental > Aquatic > Marine >... | reverse complement strand
TAACGCTGCTTTAACATGGGGTGTAGTTGCTTCTGCTGTGAATAGTTTATCTATTACAAATGCTGAAACAACAATTGCTCCTGTATTAGGTGTTTCTGGTACAGATACTAATATCGATTTACGATTCTCGCCAAAGGGTGCTGGTATTGGTCAGGTATACTCTGAGGAAGCTGGTGCAACTGGTGCAGTATTGGAATTATTCCAAGAATCTGCAAGTGTTGTGGCAGGTGATTCGCCAGGTATCTTGCGGTTATCAGGTGTGTCAGATGTTGATAATAAGGTTGTTTATGGTGATTTATCAGCAACAATTTTAGATGCTACTGATGCGTCTGAAAGTTCAGCAGTGTTGCTTCGAGCAATGAATGGTGGAACTTTGAGTTCTATTATTTCAGGTGAATTTATTGCTTCTGAGCCAATCATAAATGTTGGTGACGGTGCGAACGCTCCTACAATTGCTTCTTCTGGTGAATTTGATTTAGTATTAACAACAGGTCACGCTACGACAGGTTCAATTACTATTTCTGACGGTGCAGTTATCTTGGAAGGTGCAGAAATTCATTCTGGTATTACATCTTCTTCTGGTGCAGCTGCAGTTCCAATTACTGGACGTATCCATGAAATTATTACGACTGGTACTGGTGACGCTTTAACATTAGTAGATGGTGAAGAAGGGCAACGTATTACACTTTTATATGTTGATGAAACAGCTCCAGCTGATACAGCGATATTGACACCTACAACATTGGCAGGTGGTTCAAATATTACATTTAATGACTTAGGAGATTCTGCTGAGTTAGTATATTCATCGACAGGTGGATGGTATGTAGTAGGATTAGGTGGTGCAGCAGCGGTAGCTTAACAATAAATTAAACTAAGATTGGTATGGAAAATAAAAATATTAAAATCGAAATAACAGAAGAGAAGATTCAATATCTTATTAATGCGTTAAATCGAGTACCTGTACAGGGTTTCCAAGAGGCGGATAGTTTATTATCAATGGCTCGTGAATTGCAGTCGTTTATAAAAAAAGATGAAAAATAATTTTATCTTGGTGGGGTAGCTTTGGCTATCCTACTTAATAAGCTTATTTTTAATAAAAAAATTATGGCAGAATATTATTCTTTACCATATTTTGATGGAGATGGTAACAACACAGCTCAAACATTAAATGTTGGTAGAACGCATTTACACAAAATTATAGTTGAAAATCCCAATTCAGCAACTGCATATGTACAAATTTTTGACGCATTAGCTGCTGATGTTACAGTTGGTACAACAACACCAGACTATGTAATACCAGTTTTAGGTAATTCAGGGACAGTTGATGATTATATCCCAAGTTTACGGTTCAAAACAGGTGTAACATATGCTTGTACAACCACACCAACAGGAAATACAGATCCAACAACTGGTTTGGTACTCTCAGCTACTTATTCATAAACACTAATATATATGAGTTCAATTTTTGGAAGTTTAGTTTCTGGACCAGACGAGCCATTAATAATTGGTGAAGCATGTTTAGAGTGGGATACAGCAGATGCAAATGCTAATATGCTTAAACTTGGTTTGCCAGCAGGTGATGCAACTAACGTACCAGTGTTTTTAATGGGGGTAGAATCTGCGATTAAGGATGTTGATTTAGGTATTTTAGATGGTACAACACATCCGAAATTAGTGATGACAAGTGCAGACGCTAGTAAATGGATGTCATACGGTTGGAACGGTGTCTTTTTTGAGTTTTTAGGTAAGGATGTATCTAATCAAATTTTATTTAATACACCAGTAAACTTTAATTCTACCTTTATTGTTTCTGCGAATAATGACATTTTATTTGGTACACAGGGACGAATTGGTGGTAACAGTGTTATTGGTACAGCAGACTTACGACTTGGTGTACAAAATGATGCTCCATTTGTGTTATGTACTGCATTGAATCAAGACGTTGCATTTAACGCTGGTACAAGTGCTGACCCAAAATTTTACATTACATCTCAAACATCGTTTAGTACTGCTACTGATGAATGGTTAGCATTTAGTCACGATGTAACAAATGCAGTTTTAGAAGTTGGTTCGGGACTTTGGGACACGTCTACTACTGGTAAAAAAGTAGGTGTTACAACTGTAAACGCTGCTACATATGATTTATTAGTTACGGATTATATTTTGAATGTTACATATACCAATACAGGTGCAGTAACAAGCTTAACATTACCAAGTGCACAGGTAGTTAGTGGTCGTGTAATTATTGTAAAAGACGCTGGTGGTAATGCAGGGACTAATAATATTACAATTGATACAGGTGGTTTAGAGACAATTGATGGTGTTGCGACAGCAACAATTTCAACAAATTATGCGTCTGTAACATTATATAGTGACGGTTCTAATTGGTTTATTATATAGAGTATGTATATAGGGAACAAACAGCGTGAAATAGTAATCTCAGCGGTAGCATCTGGTAAACCATCGTCAAACCCTATGACAGAAGATCATATTGGTGTTAATGCAGTTTTATTAGCAGACGCTTCGACTGAGGAAAGCGTTTATATTTCTACACATGTACCAGCGGACTGGAAGAGTGGGGAAGATATTAGTGCAAAGATACACTGTATGAACGTATCCGCACAAACAGGTACAAAAGCATTTATAATTGGTTTGGAGTACGCTTCAATTGGTGCTGATGAAGATGGTACACCATCAACTACCACTATTGAATCAACTAAAACTTTGGCAAATAATCAATCTGCTGAGGTAATGATGGAAGCTGATAGTTTAACAATTAGTGGTGCTGCTTTAGCGGTAGATGATGTATTAAGTTTTCGACTGTATCGGAAGGCAGCGGATGCTGGTGATACAATGACAGGGGATCTAGCAATTGTAACAATTCATTTACAATACTTAACTAATGAATTAAAGCAATAATATCGCAAATTACAACTACAAGGTGCGGTAGTATATGGACAAGTAATTAATTTATAAAATAAAAAAGTATGGCGAACTATGAAGCAACTTACACTGTACAAGGTGTATTGGGAGTAAATGCAAGCTTCCAAGATGTATTAAATTCGTTTAGTGCACGATTAGCAACATATGGAGGTACAGTGGACAGTTCTAGATCAAGTAATTTTGGTGGGAGCTTACAATTTGTATTTTCTTTACCAGACACAAAAACCGTTGCTGACTTAAATACATTTCTAACAGGTGTAAAAAATGATTTAGGAAGTGAAGTTTCGAATATTAGTGGGGGTGTGTATCAACAATTAGTCTAAAAATTAAAGGTATGGAGGAAAAAAAATATAAGAACTGCAAGATTGAGGATTTAAAAGTACTCCAACATAGAATCGCTGATCTAGAAAAGGCGACTTCTGAACATTCGAGGCGTATGGAACATTTAGAGACAAGTATTCAACCTGTAATATTTTCACTGCAAAAAGACAATGAGAATGTAGAAAAGTCATTAGGTGAAATCAAAGTTTTAATGACAGATGGCTTTAAGGATATGAAAAGTGAGGTTGATAAAAATACAAAATGGAGATTAATGGTTACTGGAGGCTTAATTGTAACTGATGTAATTTTACTTGCAGTTGTTATTCCATTAGTACTTATGTTTGTTAAAGATGTGTTATGAAGTTAGATAATATTTACAAAATTTCTGTTATTGTTTTCTTGTTTTTAATATCTATAATACTGTTCTTATCATTAGTAACAGTTTATTTTGAGCATAAAACAAACATAGAAACATCACAGAGTATAAACGATTTTACACATTGGTATCAAGATTCATTTGAAATAGAATAGTATGCGATATAAAAAAAATGGGAAGAAAATGAAACATAAGTCTAGTAAGAAAATGACTTATAAACGTAAAGCAAAGACAACGCCTCGTAAGGCACGAAGAACAGCGTAATATGAATGCAGGATTAATTAATAAATTACCTCGTGTCTCAGATTGGCGTTTTGGTGGGTTTACTGCTATGGAATACCAGGTATTACAACATACTGGTCAATGGAAAGCATTTCTACCGAATAACGAGAAACAACATGCAATAGAACAATGGAAGTTTGATTCTCAGGGTTGTGTTAGTTTTTCTGCCCTAAACTGTTTAGAGATAATGTTTAAAAAACGATATGGACGGTCTATAAATTTCTCCGACCGTTTCTTGGCAAAAGTATCTGGTACTACTACAAGGGGTAATTGGTTGTATCGAGTAGCTGATGCTATTCGTGAGTATGGTGTTGTAAATGAGGTTGAATGGTTGTTTAATCCTGTAGATCAAGATGGTGATGGTGACTTTGATTGGGATGATTTTTACAAAGAAATACCAGAAGAAATTTTAAGAAAAGGTAAGGCAAGTTTAGAGTTGTATGATTTTCATTATGAATGGGTAGATATAACTAGTGCTATTGATAAAATGTATGCGTTACGTTTTAGCCCATTACAAATTACAGTGCCATATCCTTCCCAACGTGACGCTATAAACGGTATAATACATACAGATAAATGGCAGTCTAATCATGCTTTAACACTGGTTGGGTATAAAGAGGGTAAGTATTGGTTGGTGTTTGACCACTATGCACCGTTTACCAAGAAATTAGCTTGGGATTATCCTATCGACAAAATGGCAATGCGTTTTAATATTAAAGAAAAAACTATGAAAAAACCTAATCTTAAACAAAACGCCTTAGTGTTTGAGGCTGAGGGTGCTGGTAGAGCTGGTTTATTTATAGATGATAAAATTGTCGTAGATGATCTAGCAAAGATTTTGATGCAATATGAGATTCGAAATAAAGGTGAGCATAACACAGTTAATATAACTACAGCTCAATTTGATTTATTTGAGCATGTAGATTTTAAAAGTGTTTAATATGTCTTTTCAAGAAGTGAGGGATTATATGGGGGACGAAGAACCCTCCATACAATTAATGACGAAAGATATGAATGCTTTAAATAAATATTTAAACAATAAAGGTATGGCAAAAAAACAAGGTAAAAAGTGGTATGAATCACGAACAATGTGGTTAAGTATTGTAGCTTTAATGGCTGGTATTGGCTTCCTTGTTACAGGTGATGCTGATTTCAAAGAGGTTTTGTTATCAGTTGTTGGTATGATGGGTATTTACTTACGCCTTAATACTGATAAAGAAATTATAAAATAATATGTCAGAGGCTATTAAAAAAAAACTTAAGAAATATGGACTTAAAGGGGTAAATAAACCAAAGCGTACTCCTAGTCACCCTACTAAATCACATGTTGTATTGGCAAAGGTTGGTGATAAAACTAAGTTAATAAGATTTGGTCAACAAGGGGTAAAAGGTGCAGGTAAAAACCCTAAAACAGCCTCTGAGAAAGCCCGAAAGAAGTCGTTTAAGGCTCGACATGCTAAGAATATAGCTAAGGGTAAAATGAGTGCGGCATTCTGGAGTAATAAAGTTAAGTGGTAATTAAAATATATGGCAACTTATTCATACAGTAATTTAAAAAGCGATGTAAATGGATTGATTGGGAATCAGAATGTTAGTGCCGTTGGTTTACGTCGTAACATAAACAATGCGATTTTAACATTGTTTGAAGATATTGATTTCAAATCAACCATTCGACATACACAGGGTGTTAATGTTTTGTATGATAATATTTTTCGCTATACATTACCAAGTGATGTTAAAGGGGACGCTATTATTGATATTCAAAAAACCTCAGATAAACTCCAAGCATCAAACACAGAATATACAAATGTACCAATAGAAGAGTTTAATAGAAATTTTTATACTAATACATACGCACTGGACTATGATAATAACCAGAAGTGGTTGATGGGTAAATTTGTAACAGATTCAAATCAAATTATCTTGCATAAAATGAACTCTTTAACCGAGAATGGTACATGGACTGCTACTGATAATGGTACAAATATTGCAATAAATGAGGTTAATATGATTACAGGTGCTGCTTCTATCTCTTGTGACTTAGCTGCACTGGGTACGACATTAAGTATCGTAAATAGTACAGCATCACAAGTTGATATTAGTGATTTAGATGATGATGGTTCTTTGTTTGTTTGGGTTTACTTCCCATCTGTTGAAAATGTTACAGGTGTTACTTTAGATTGGGGTAATGATGTAAGTAATTATGAAAGTGTTACTTCTACAACCCCATTTTATTTTAGTGCATTTCAAGTAGGGTGGAATTTAGTAGAGTTTCCTTATGCAAATGCGACAGAAACAGGAACTGTTGATGAAACAGTAATTGATTACCTAAAAGTTTCAATTAGTTTTAGTTCAACACCAAGCACATTAACAGGTTATTTATTTGATAATATTGTTGCTGGTTTAGGTGATGCAGTAGAGGTTATTTATTACTCACAATTCCCATGGAAAAACAGTTCTGGGGTATGGATAGAAGAATCTAGTGCTGATACAGACACTTTGAATATGACAACAGAAGAGTATCAGGTGTTAAAATATTTTTGTGCTTTAGAGGTTGGAATGACAATACCGATTAGTACAGAGAGAATTAATTTATTATCAAATAGGTTTGAAACAGTGCGAGCAAATTATTTACGCAGATACCCAAGTCAAAGGGTTGAGTTAATTAGTCAGTTATACGATATTAACGCTTAAAATATGCCAAGAGAAAGTACCTTGAAAGGTTTTAGAACAATAGAAGATTTTTCTGCTGGATACAGAAATAAAAGAGATGTAACAAAAGAAAAACCTGGTACAGCGGTTTCTGGTTCTCAAAATATTATTACCGTTGATGGTGAAAAGATTGGTAATAGACCAGGCTATACAGAGTTTGGCGGAACTTCACAAGGACGATTTCCTATTTTGGGGGGTGGTAATTGGAAGACACATACAGGGGTTCAGTTTCCATGGAGATCATATGACAATGGAAGTTCGGTACAACTAGAGGTTTATTTAGGAACTGTTGAAGGGGTTGCAAAAAATATTTGGCAAACAATTGGTACAGGATTTAATAGTGCTTCAATGCGTGGAGCTAGTTTTTGGGATACGACAGAAGTACAAGACTTATTCCTTTTTGTTGATGGTGGTAATACTATAGAGATGTGGTCAGGCGGTGTAACGACTTTTGCAAGTGCAACATCTAATACAATCACAAAACAAGGTACATCTACATGGGCAGAGAGTAGGTTTTTAGCAAATGGTACACGACAAGTAACAATAGATGGTACAACTTATACATATACAGGTGGTGAAAATACCACAACATTAACAGGTGTAACACCAGATCCTACAGTTGCTGGACATGCAGTTGGTGAAACTATTACTCAGACAATACGAACGAGTGCTAATACGCCAGCAAGTGGTTTTGATAATGATTTTGTAAAGGTTTTAAATAACCAATTATATGTTTTTGACAGAGAGCGACGAGATGTATATAAAAGTGCGGTAGATGATTATACGGATTATTCTTTTTCAAGCCCAAGAATAGTTGGAGAAGGTGCATTATTTACACTAGATGAAACTCCAACGGCAGCAGAAGTTTTTCAAAAAACAATGTTGGTAACTACAAGAAATTATATATATAGAATCGCATTACAGCTTAGTGATGATTTACAAAATGAGAGTGTTTTGGTTGATGTATTAAAAACTTCTTCTTTAGAAGGTACTGCCTTTGATTTAGGTATTACAAAGATGAAAAACTTTGTTGTATCAGTAAGTAATGAGCCTTCTATTGATAACATTGGTAATATTGAAAATATTGAGACACCACAAAATGTTGATTTATCTGACCCTATTAAAAAAGATATGGATACATTTGGAGTTGATAGGGTAGTTGCTGGATATTTTAGAAAAAACTTCTATGTAGGTCTAAAGAGTAAACAAACAGATGGCTCTAATAACCGTCTTTTGAAACGTAATTTAGCAACAGGTGCATGGGAAACCCCTTGGACAATGCCAGTAGGTATATTATTTGAATATAATGGAGAGTTTTATATGCACAGTTCTGTTGAGGCAGTGACTTACAAATTATTAGATGGTTATTCTGATGCAGGTACACCAATTACTTCTAAATGGTACTCTCCATTTGATAATTTTGGACACCGTCATAAGCAAAAGGTTTTTGATAAGCTTTGGGTTGATGGATATATAAAATCTGATACAGATATAGATGTTTATGTTTCATATGATTATGGTGCTGAGGTTGTTAAAAATACAATTAAAGGAACGAATGATGATATTTTAATCAAGAGTGGTGGTGGTGGTCTTGGTACTTATAGCTTAGGTACACATGGATTAGGTGGAACTGGAAGCACAAAGGGTACTAATTTAAAACGTTTTAGAGGGTTTATTAATATACAGCCAAGACCGTTTTATGAAATGCAAGTAAGTTTCCAAAGTAATGGTAAAGATATACAGTGGGAAGTAGTAGCATATGCGATGAATGTTCGGTTATTGGATAGTCAAAATAATAACTTAAATATAAATTAATATGGCTGATAACAGACTATATGTGGGATCACCAGAACTTGAATTGCAAGTTGGTGCTAATATTGGGGATACAAGCATAGTTTTAACAAATTTGATTGATATTTATGGCAATACCCTTACCATGACTAATTTTGGTTCAAAAGGTTATGCTCGTATAAATCCAGAGGGCGACAACATTGCCGAAGATATTACATTTACAGGTATTACAGCCAACGCAGATGGAACTTATACCTTAACAGGTGTGAGTACTGTTTTAGCGGTTGATCCATATACAGAAACAAGTGGATTGGTTCGAGATCATGGAAGTAACTCTCCTGTTCGTATTTCAAACACACCTGCGTTCCTTTCACAGTTTGTGAATAAAAATAATGACGAGACTTATGTTGAAACACTAACTTTTAATAGTGCAAATCCACCACGTCTTAGTTCTTATGCAGTGCCAACAGACGATGAACAGTTAGCAACTAAAAAATATGTAGACGATACAGCAGGTGGTACTCCAGTATCACAAAATAGAATTGTAGTTACAGCAACAGCAGGTGCAACAGTTGCAGATGGACAATTAGTATATTTAGATGAAACTGATAATGAATGGAAATTAGCAGACGGTTCGACAAGTGCGACATGTGACAATGTACAATTAGGTATTGCACAGGGTGCAGGTACAGACGGAAACCCAATTGCTGGTGGTGTTCTTTTAATTGGTCGAGATGATGGTCAAAGTGGTTTAACACAAGGTGATCGATTATATGTATCAGATACAGCAGGAGCTATTTCTAATAGCCCTGGTACAGTAGAGGTTGAGATTGGACATGCGGTAAGTGCGACAGAGATAGACTTTTCTCCCAAATTTGCTTCATATACAACTAAATTGCAACGTAATGCTTTAGTAGGTACAAGTGGTACACCAGATACAGGTAATGAATATGTTACAGCAAATGACCAGACACGGAATTTATCGCAAGTGCAGTATGCTACATCTACCACAGGTAATGACACATATGCAGTCACATTAAGTCCAGCTCCTACAGCATATACAGCAGGTATGGAAGTTGTATTTAAACCTGATACAGCTAACACAGGTGCATGTACCTTGAATGTGAATAGTTTAGGTGCGAAAGCAATCAAGGTAAATGTAAGTGACGATCCTCAAAATAATGCAATTAAGGCTAATAGTTTAGTAGTTGTTCGTTATGACGGAACTAACTTCCAATTGATTAGTAATGATGAGGTGTTATTGGGTGGTACTAGTAGCGATGCAGATGCTCGACATACGCATGGTGAGTTGGAATTAATGCCAGGTATCAAAAATGCTACTCGTTCTAAAACATATTGGAACTTTCCAATTTTATTTACAGATGACACGTCAACAACAGGAACTTGGAATATAACAGGTTATACTGCTGATGGTGCAGGTAGTTGGTTTCCAGGTGACGCTGGTGCAGGTACTCGAAGTGCAATTACAGTTAGTAACGTTTGGTTATCACCAGATGGAAGTACGCCAGCAGGGATATTATTTGGAGATGGTAAAGACATTTTCTTAGAGTTTGCATTAGCTGCAAAAAGTACTGGTACAAATGCTATGGGTTGGGGGTTGATGGATGACACAACACCACTAACAACTTATAATAGTACTGTTGCAAGTGTTAATTTTTGTGTGGATGCTTCAGGTAATTTATATGCACATACTGCTGATGGTACAACAAGTACTGAGACTGCAATTTCAGGTATTACACTAACGAACGTAAATACATATCGAATTGAATTTGAAGCTGGTGTAGAAGCACGTTTTTATGTTAATGGAACACTAGAGGCGACAGTAACGACGACATTACCAGCAGGTACTAACTCTAACTTTGATGTACGGTTTGCATTTGGTGGTGGTATTACAAATTTCCCAGATTATATAGGTGCACCTTATTTTGCAATTGAAAAATAATTTTAAATATATATGGTAAAAACAGCTTCAAAAAACCCAGAGAAAAACGTGCCAAATGCAGTTGCTGGTTCTGCAAATGTTTTTATTACTGATAATGTTGGTTTAACAGAGGATAATCAAATTGTTGCAGCACAAGGTCAATTTGGTGAAGAGGTACAGTCAGAGATGGCAAAAGGTATTTCAGAGGAAGCTGCGATTGGTAACATCATAATGCAAGAAGAACGAAAAAAACGTGCTTCTTTAACCTCTGAACCAGCACGACAAGACTTACAACAACAAAAACAAGATTTCCAACAAATGACAACTGGTATAAGCCGAGCTGATTATATTGATGAACAATCTTATCAAAACGCATTGGCACGTTCTCAGGGTAGACCAGAGCCGTTTGCAAGCTATGCTGAACGGACAACCAAAAAACCTGTTGAAAAACCAGTTGAGGGTGAGGTTGTTGATTACTCAGTGCCAGGATCACAGGCGGTTGATGAAGATATTGACCTCATTAATAGTACATATAACTCTTATTTAGAAGGTTTAGATGCTTTTGAGCAACAACAAATACAAGATATTCAAAGAGAATATGCAGGTTTAAGACGTGAAATGCAACGTACAAACGAAATCATGCAAGAAACAACAAAGCTTGCTGGTGCAAGAACTGGTAGACAAAGATATGCTCCAGAAATACAATCTGGTATTCTACAAGCCGAAATTAATGCTGGACAACAAAGAATTTCAAACTTAATCCAAGAAGAGCAAAGTTTAATTAATCAGGCAAAGCGAGCAATGCAAGAGCAGCGTTGGGGTGTGTTTAAAGATAGGTTAAGCATGGTACGTTCTGCAAGAGAGGAAAAGAGCCGAACTATCCAACAACATAAAGATAATATCTTGAAACAGGCACAAGAGGAGCGTAACAAGATGGAGTTCTTAATGAACACAGAGCAACATTACACTGATATAAAGCAAAAAAACTTTAACTATAACCAAGGTGTGGCAAGTGACCTTGCAAATTCTTTGATTACGTTAAATTCAGATTTAGAAGTTGTTACTCCTAGTATAGAAGAGGTGGCACAGATTGCGGATCATTATGGGATTGAAGCTTCACAGTTAATGTCAGCTGTACAAAGTAAAACAAAGGAGTATTCGGAGTTTGGTGCAGATCAAAGAAGCCAATTATTAGAGGATCAGGTTAAAACCTTAAATATAAGACAAAAACAATTGCAAAATGAATATGACACTGCAACATTGCCAAACCGTATTGCTAATTTGATTTTGGATACTGAAACAAAGGAATTAAATAATGAAAGGTTGGCTCTTTTAAACAAAAAAGAGGCTGAAATGTTACCGTATGAATTGCAATTGAAAAAAATAGCAGTAGAACAAGGTGAAGTCAATATAGGGAAGATTAAACAGGAAATTAAACTTAGAGAAGAGGAAGCTTTGCAGAAAAGCCTTGCCAATGGAGAACTTTCACTAGATCAACGCTTAGATTTACAAAAGACAGATGAGTTTAAGGGGTTAGAGTCTTTGAAAAACTTAAAAACATCTATATTGGCGTATAAGCAACTAGTTGAAAAATATGGAACAGCTAAGTTTGGTCCAACGCAGTTGAATTTATTAAATGGTGCTTATGCAGACGTTGTTACAGAATGGAAAGAGGTTAAGAAGTTAGGTGCATTAACAGGTCCAGATATGGGACTTGCTGAAGATGCTATACCACGAGCAACGCCAAGAAAGCAAGATGACGGTACGTATTCGATGTTTGGTTTGGGACGATTACTTGGTCCAATAAACAACAATGCAATCCTTACACAATTAGATAAAGCACTTGGTACAGTAGACACTAAGGCGGTTTCAGTAATTAATCAAGTTAGTGAGTTAGATGGTGGTAAATACTATCAAACAGGATATATGAAAGAGTACATCAAGCCTTTTATTGACCAAGACATACCAACTTCGTATTACGATTACAATACTTTCATGACAACAGGCGGTGAAGAGGCAGGAGAGTTCTCTCAAATGCTTAACAGTATGGGAATCAATAAAAATGATGAACAAGCAGTAACAGACGCATTCGAGGAATATAAACAATCCGTAACAGGTTTTAATAACGACCTAAGCATGTCAGAAAACGGCTTAGGAGAGCTTTCCGAAAAGTATGAAAGTGGGGGTGATCCTGGAGCAATTGGTTATGACAGTACAGGTGGATGGTCTTACGGTGCGTACCAATTAGCACACAATAACGCTAAAAAGTTTATAGATAACTCTATATATAAAGATGAATTTGATGGAATAACCTTTAATTCAGAACAGTGGCGTAACAAATGGAAAGAGATAGCACAAAAAGAACCTGACATGTTCAAACAGGCTCAAAAAGAGTATATTGGTATGACACACTACCAACCACAAGCACAAAAAATTGAAAATGAAACATCAATTAGTCTTGGCGATAGAAGCCCTGTTTTACGAGATGTAGTTTGGAGTACTGCGGTACAACACGGTGCAAATACGGATGTGGTAATAAACGCAATCAATAAAGTTGGTAAGGATGGAAGTGATGAGGATATTATAAGAGAGATTTATAATGAACGATGGTCTGGTGGTAAACGATTTGCAAGAAGTACACAGAATATTAAAAACAGTGTTTATAACCGATTTTTTGGTGCAAATGGGGAATTAAACCAGGCATTAGATAAATTATCATAAAAATATGGCATTAACACAAGAGCAGCGTGAATATATAAGACAAAACGCTGGGAAAATAAAACAAAACGTACATCAATCTGATTTCATAAATCCAGATGAATATTTGGCTAAGCAGGCACATAAGGAAGACGTGAAACAGGACTTAAGTTTACTAAGCAGGCTTGGTGGAACTGTTGCAGATGCACTAAGTGTTATACCAAAAGTCGGTCAAACTATTTCAGAAGCTGGACAACGTGGTGCAGATACTTTAACAAAAATAAAAGAAGGTAAACTTAATCCATTTGCTGGAGGTTTCGCATTCACTGGTGATATTGCACGTGGTATTTCAGAAAGTATTGGTGATGTAGTGTTTGGTGCTGGTGAAGCAGTCCTGCCAGTTGAGTTAGAGGAAAAAGTCAAAAAGGGTTTTACTGAATTAACAGAGCCTTTAATTGGTCCTATGGAGGATACTCAAAGGGCGTGGGAGGTTATTAAATCTGAATATCCACAAACAGCAGAAACTATTGAGGGAATGCTCAATATTGGGATGCTTGGTTTGGACATTGCTGTTCCACCAGTTACAAAGCAGGGTGTTCAATCTGTTAGTCGTGGAATTAGAGCAGGTAAGGAGTTAATAGAAGAAGGTGTAGAAAAAGTTGCAAAAAAGGTTGCATCTGGTGTTGATGAGGTTGGTGATACTGTTAAAGGGGTTGGGGAATATTTAACCACACAAATAACAGGACTAACCCCAGAAACGGTTGAGACTTTAATTAAAAACCCTGAAACAATCACAAAGGCACAAGCTGATGATATTTCACGAATGACACTTGCAAGGAATGTAGAAGAGGCACTTAATACACGTCTTGATGAATTAGCATCAACTGGTAAAGAGTATAAATTGATTAAGCAAAGTGATGAGGTAGTTCAGCTTCCAGAGAACGCACTAACTAATTTCATAAAAGATAAATACAAAATACAAGTAGATGATGCTGGTAAATTAAGAAAAACCAGAGCCAGTTACCCAATGGAAGATGCTGACTTAAATGCTTTGCAAAAATTTATTGACTTATATGGTGATACTGATGTTTTAACAGCAGAAGAATTTTTAAATTCTCGTACAGCAATAAGTAACATTGCTAAATATGATCAAGCAAAATCTAATGCAAGTAAAGTTGTTGCAAAAGATTTGCGTAAATACTTAGACAGTTTTGGAAAAGATCAAATAACTGGATTAAAAGAGCTTGATAAAAAGTTTTCTCCTGAAAAAAATGCTCTTGATGCACTAAAGAAGGATTTATTCGATCGTGAGGGTAATTTAAAGGCTTCTGCGGTTTCGCAAATTGCTAATATATCTGGTAAAGGTAAAGAGGTTAAACTTGAGCGTTTACAAAAACTTGTACCAGATATTAAAGAGAAGGCAAGAATTATTAAAGTTTTAGAAAATATTGAGGATGCAAACAAGATAACAGTTGGTACTTATGCTCGTGGGATTCTAGCAGGTGGTGGATTAGTAACAGGTAGTATGCCAGCTATTATTGGTGCAATTATTACATCTCCAAGCGTAATAGTTCCTTTGCTAACAAAATTTGGTAAGATAACAAAAAATATAAATATTTCAAACTTAGCAAAAAAAATAAAGGCTGGTCAAGCCTTAACAATTAAAGAAAAAGAATTAGTACAACAAGCATTGCAAAACGCTGCAAAAGCAATTGGTGGTACTTCTACTGTTGGTACTAGAAAAGGTATTACTGAAGAATTAGCCAAATAAAATTGCTAGTAACATACCAATGACAACTGCTAATGCAGTATGTAAAAATTTTTCCGATTGTTTATCCATATATTTTATATTAAACATCCTTAATTGGATGTTTTTTAGATTAAAAATCTTTGGTAAAATATTTGCCCTCTACCCAATCTAAAGTATCCTCATCAAAATAACCCATATATGGTGCATCTAGGGGGGCTTTGTTATTCTTATAGGTAATAGTACAAACATCTCTAAGAACACTATAATAAGATTCTTCCACGTTGTTATACCGCTTACTCTCTTTAACTTCTAAATCATAGCATTCTTTTTTTCTTTTAATTATGTATTCTTTTTGTTTTTGTGCTTTTTCCTCCTCTTGTATCGATTTTTCATGTGCTATTTTTGCAGCATTTTGACGCTCAATAGAAGATTGCTTATTGATTTGTACAATAACCAGTCCACTAGCAAATATAATAGACGAAACTACAATTGATATAGGGAGTACTAATTTTTCTTTTTTCATATAGCTTATTTAATAATACAAAACAACACCCACTGATCAAGGCAAGGTGCTGTTTTGCTATTTAATATATATATATTATACAAAATTGTGTTGCCTTGATCAATTACACTATAATATATATTACTAATTTTGTCAATGTTGATTACTTTGGTATGGAAATAATCGCTAATCTTAGTAAATATTACAACTTTCTGTTTGTTTATACTAGACGTTTTTCTTCAATGAACACCAAATTAAAGTTATAATAAATATAGGTAAACTAATCTTTACAATATGAGACCTAAGGCCTGTGCAAAGTGTACTATTGTGTTTTATGGTGTGTTAAATGCTCAACCCCATGAACTAAATGGTAAATATTATTGCGGTGGTTGTATATATAAAGGTGGTTCAGATTTTGGCTGGTCACATCTTAGTAGGTCTGATAAAAGAAACTATAATGCTTTAGGTAGTAAAACTTGTAACAGATGTAATACAGATATAAGAAATGCTATTAGACGCTGGTATGATGATATGATAGTATGTAATCCATGTTATGTAACTTTAATATCAGACCGTAATACATCACAATGTCTATGAATTGCAAAAAATGTAAAAACTATACAATCCTAAAAGAGTATGGCTATTATTGTATCTTTTGTAAGGAGTTAGTTTATATTTTTACACAAGAAGAGTATAAAAAGGTAAATAAGTTGTAATCTCAGTATACCTCACGATATAACGGTAGTGTGGTATAGGTGTTAGTTAATTACACATCTCATTATGAGGTGTGCTGAGGTTATACACCTCATATTCTTTATGAAACTACTACGCCTCGAATCGTAGTTCTGTTCCTACAAAAAACTAGTATATTTGCTGGTTTTTTGTTACAGTATATATGAACCTTTAGTGTGGTTTATTATATTAGTTTTATGAAAACCGTTAAGCCTCTAGCTTGGTGGTTTTTTATTACCGTGTAGCGATAAGTGTACTTCAGGTGTAATAATGGTGGAATTACACTTTAACTAAGCTAATAATCCATGTAGTGGGTGTGTAGTACTTTAAGTTACTCATACCTACTAGTACGCCAATGTGTGGTAATATTTTGCTAAGATTAGTATACCTCTGTAGCCAACTAGTACACTAAGTGTAAAAATGGTACAGCGAACCTATTAAAAAATTAATAAAAATAACAGGTTAAAAGTATGGGAGAAGAAGAAATAGTATGGCTTTCTGAGCCTCTCTATGGGTTTTTAACCTAGTATTTGGTATAATTAAAAACATGAAAATAACAGACAAATTAACAATCACAAATGAAGACAACATGGAGCTGATGAAGCGGTATCCTGATAATTATTTTGAATTGGCTATCTGCGACCCACCTTATGGGATTGGTTTTGATGGAAATACAACCGTTAAGGGAAAAGCAGGAAAAGCAAATACATTTTCAAATAAACAGCACCACAAAAAAAAAGGATGGGATAGCGAAAGACCATCAAAAGAATACTTTACAGAACTACAAAGAGTGAGTAGAAATCAAATTATTTGGGGGGGCAATTACTTTGCTGATTTATTGCCTGCAAAAAAAGGATGGGTTTATTGGGATAAAAAAATAACAAGCCCAAATAACACAAATTATTCTGATGGAGAATTATCTTGGACTTCTTTTGATTGCGTGTTAAGAAAGTTTACTTATGATTGGATAGGATTCGGATATTTAAACAACCCACAAAAAGAAAAGAAAATACACCCCACCCAGAAACCTGTTGCCCTCTATGAGTGGTTACTAAAGAACTATGCAAAGGAGGGCGACAAAATACTCGACACACATTGTGGTAGCGGAAGTATTGCAATTGCCTGCCATAATATGGACTTTCAGCTTACAGCGTGTGAATTAGATCAAGATTATTACAATGATGCAGTAAAACGCATTAAAAACCATGTAAAACAGCAAAGGTTATTCTAATACTTGGCAAGATAAAAAATACATGCTATAATACATGTACAAAAGAAGAGTAAAAGCCTAAAAACAAAACTTACCTATTTTTTATTAAATGAGCAATACGCTTTATCTCCTCAAGGAATAAAAACCTTGGATGTGTTGGTAAGACATATTTAGGCGGGAGGTAGAGCCTATTGCTTTTTTAATTAATAACTTAAAAAAATGAAAAAAAAAGAAGAAAGATTAACAGAGGTAATACAAATAATCGCAACGGAGTTTAATAGTGATTATGAGTCTTTACAAAAAATTAATAGATTAACGTTTGGATTGATGATGCCTTTACAAGACAATCCATACAATCAAGAGAATGAGTAGCGGTAATTGGATAAAAGTTTTCAGAAACCTAAGAGACTCTCCATATTATACTGAATCAAAGGCAATTCACGTATGGATAGAGTGTCTGTTACGTGCAAGTTTTACAAAACAGGAAGTCTTTTTAAAAAGAGAAAAGATAACACTTCATCCAGGACAATTTGTAATGGGGAGGGAGGAGTTTGGTAGGAAAATTGGAATGAGTGGCTCAACAGTTTGGTACTGGATAAACCAGTTTGAAACTGACAGTATGATTGACATCAAAAAAACAGCAAAAGGGAGCTTGGTTACGATAAAAAATTGGAAAAAATATCAAAGACCTGACAGCACTTCTGACAACAAAAAAACATCAAAAAAACATCAAAAAAACACTATCAAGAAGGTAAAGAACTCCAAGAAGGTCAAGAATGTACAAGAAGGTATATCTATATATCATAGCGAGGAGACCTCGCAAGGGGATAAAATTAATTCGTTAATAGAATTATTTAGACCAATTAATCCAGCATATACAAGGTTATTCTCTAATAAAACGCAACGTGCTAGTTTGGAGCGTTTATTAAAACAATTAGGACAGGAAAAACTTGTAAGGACAATTGAGTATGTTATCTCAGTTAATGGGGAGATGTATGCACCAATAATAACAACGCCATATCAGTTGGAGCAGAAGATGGGAGAGTTAATGGCTTTTTACAAGAAACAAAATACAAATAATACAGTAAGTAATATTAAATTTTAAAAGTATGGAAAATAAAATTACAAAACCAAAAATGGTAATTCAAATGCGAAATGGTAATCATTTACTATTAGATAAAAAAAAATCTGAGTTATTTATGCAGGAATGTGAAAAGAAGCGTTTTATTCGTGTTGGTGATGAATGGATAAACACTGCTGATATGAGTGGATTGTTTTTACCTGAAACAATTGAGCGTCAAAAGCGAGAAAAAGCAGGTAAAGGAACATGGAAATGTAAAAAACATGATTATGAAGTAGATTATGGCAAAAAGTGTGGTTACTGTGAAAGTGGCTTTGAAAAGAAATAATATGTCGCAAAAAAGATTACAAGCAATGATGGACGGTTTAACTAAATATATCAATTCTGATAAGTACAAGGGAACACCAGAGCCATATAAGTTATTAGACCGCATGGGTAAGAAACTAGAAGCAATAAAAGAGGGTAAAGAGTTAAAAAGTGAATTTGATAAATTTTTAAACTAGTAGATAAGATAATTAATAAATATAAAGAAATATGAGTGATAATTTCAAAAAATTATTAAAAGAGGGTATGGCTCATGTTGAGTTTTTTAACAGTGGTTTTAAGATAGAGTTTTCTATTGAGAATCACAAAATAGAGAAATTAAAGTTTGAGTGTATGGAGGGAGAGTATACAGTTGATGAGTTTAGATTGTTTATGGAGTGTATGGGTAGTTTATTTGAAGAGTTTAATCAATAGTTATATAAAGCAAAAAAGATTACAAGCTATGAAAAATATAGAATATGTAAAAAATGATAAAAACGTTGTTGAGGGGTATGGTTTTTTAAAAGATGAGGTAAGGGCAATACATTTATTATCAGACAATAAACAAGAGGAAAACTATTTATGTGAATTGTGTGGGTTGAAATATAAAGATAGACCGTATATTTGTCTTTGTAGGTCTAATGTTTTTCTAAGACCAATAAAACATTATGAATAATATGAAACAGCCAAAATACTTTATAGGGGATGTGTTTATTGGGTCTTTTGCCAATACTATATGTCAACAAAAAGTAGTGAATGCTTGGTACATTGAAGAGCCTTGTTATACAGGCTGGTCTTACCAAGTTACAGTTTATTCACCAAGTTGTCCTGAACATAGTTTAATGGGTATTGATGAGTCAACGCTTGAAGGTATGACATTACTTCGCAGAGGAACTAATAATGCCTAGTATGGAATACGTCGTTTATTTACTCTTTTATATGTCATATGCTCCTATACATCAAATATGGACATAAAACGCCTTAAAGCACCTCTCAGAGCCTTTAAGGGGTAATTATAAGTATGGGTATAACTAACAAAACTATGTCTAATCTAAAAATATTAAAATCACAAATAGAACACTGCTTAGAAAAATATCCCGAAAGTAGGGATTGTGATGTTAAATTATCCAATGCAGTGTATATAACTTATTATTCACATTATCTTAAAAAAATAGATGGGGAATGGTTGATACCAGTATTATCACGATATAAATTACCAAGTGAGGCCTCTATAAGGCGATGTCGTCGTAAAATACAGCAGGGCGGTAAGTATTTACCATTAAAAGAGGAAACACGTCAAAAACGCAAGGTACGCTCACAAGAGATAATAGAATTTATAAGCGAACAGGAGATAAACAATATATTCAATTAGTATGAGAAAAATAAAAATAGAAATTGATATTCATTCTGGCTCTGATTTTCAACAAAGCTTTATATTAAAATATTTTTTTGACGCATTAAAGACGATAAAAGAATTTTTTGAGGGTAAAAACAAAAATAACAAAATATTTTTTGTAGTTAGAAGTGGCGAAAAAGACCTAGACTAACAACATTTGACATATGTAAATAATTATGATAATATAAAAATGTAATACAGAAAGGGTTGCTGATATACAGGTATAAATTGTGTAGGGTGTGGGTTACTACACCAAGGAATAAGCTGTATAATTAATACGGTATAATTGGCAACCAACTGAATTACATTATAAATAAAGAGAATAATATGAAGTATGTGAAAAACTGGAGTGGTTACCAGCATAAAAAAGCCACAGACCCTTTGAAAACGCATGAAGTTTTAAAAGTAACTATTTTATTCATAACATTAGGATTATGTTTGATTTAATTGCAGAGCAAAATAAACATGTGTTTGATAGTATTCGCAAGGCAGGGCTTGATCCAGAGCTGGTGGAGGAAGCTAAAAGGTTGCAAGGAATGGGACATTGGGAAAGAGATATTGCAGATATAATGATTAGTCAGAATTTGCCAAGGGATAAGGCAGAGATATTGCTTGAGCGAATGCACGATGAAGCTGATAATTATGAAGAACCTGCTATGAAATTAGGTGACGGACTACCGAATATGGATACAAGAGAAGATTCATGGTTTGATAAATTTTTACATTAATATGAGTTTAGAAAATTTAAAAAAAGAAATACCATTTAAGTGGCGTATAAAGTCATATAGTAAAGATGGTAAAAAGGGTCAATGTTTAGCATATATAGATGCTCGTGATGTGATGGATGTTTTAGATGATAATAATTTACAATGGTCTGATTCTTATAGGGTTTTATGCCTTAATTCTCATGCGGTTGAGTGTACTTTAACTGTTGATGGTGTTACTAAGGTGGATGTTGGTTATCCCAATAGTGATATGTCAAAAGAGCCTTTGAAAGATGCTTATTCAGATTCTTTGAAACGAGCGGCAGTTAAGTTCGGTATTGGTAGGTTTTTGTATGATATGGACGCTGTATGGGTTGATATAAATAATAAGCAACCAGTAGATAAACAAGGTAAGAGAATTTGGGATTTAACAAAATATATTAATGACTTAAAAGGTGGTTCTAGTGTTCGTGAGGTGGTAAATAAGGAGGTTTTATCACAAGAAAAACTAGAAGAGATGATTAAGTATATACAAGAGGGTCATGGTGATTTAGTAAAGAAAAAGATGAGTGCGTATGAGATTCCAAGATTGATGGCTGAGCGTTTAGAATATGAATTTAATAATGTAAAAAAATAACATGGATAGAAATTTAGTAATTTTAATAGGACGTGTAGCAACAGATCTTGACTACAAGCAAACACAAAATTCATCAGTATGTAATTTTAATGTAGTGACTAATAAAAAATGGCGTGATAAGGGTGGACAAGAACAAGAACAAGCTGAGTTTACAAGTATTGTTACATGGGGAAAACTCGCTGATATTTGTAAGGATATATTAAGTAAAGGTAAGAGGGTTTATGTAGAGGGAGAGTTAAGAACTGATAGTTGGGAACAAGACGGTGTAAAAAGATATAAAACAAAGATTATTGCGAATAATGTAATTATGTTGGATCGGAAAGAACAGGTTGATAATTCTAATTTAATGGAAAATATAAAAGAGAACTTTGGTGCAATAGATAATATTCCTTTTTAAATAATCGTGGGGTAAGGGTAGTAATGGAACACAATAGATGATTCGACTATATAAACTTACCCCTTTTATATATATGATATGGAAACGTTAAAGGATATAATAAGTCAAATATATCAACAAGTACAAAGTGGCACTTTATCACCAGTTCAAGTTGCACAATATATGCTCAAGTTAGAATCATATAGACATGAAACACAATTATTGGTTGAGAATAATGAGCGTGAATATAGATTATTAGTTGCAGGATTTTTAAAAGATAAGATGCCGAAAAGTAAAGCTGAGGCACTTGCACAGGCAAGTGATGCTTACTCTAATAGGCAGATGTGCAGGATAGAAGCAGACCATTTGGATAAAATAATTTCACAGCTAAAATATTATCAAAAAGGTGTCGAGGCAGAGTGGAATAATATAAAAAGATTATGACAGAAAAAGATATACTACTAATGATAAAAAACAAAGAGATTGAATTGTATACTGCAAGTGGTGTTGCAAAAGATTTGAATTGTACACGACAGAATGCACATACATTATTGAAGTTGGGAAAGATACCAGGGTTTTTTATTGGTGGTGTATGGTTTACTTTTAAGGGATTGGTAAAAGATTACAAAAAAAATGGCAGCGAGAAAGATAAAGAGCTAGAAAAGAAGTATCGACATATAAGAGAGCTAAAAAAACAAGGTTATTCAGTACAGGAGATTGCCAAAATGTATAATCATTCAACAGTTCATATATATAAAATATTAAGAGATGGCTAAATCTAAACGGACTAACCTAAAAAACCAAGTGTGGAAATACTTTTCACGCTATATAAGACTAAGGGATGCGATAGCTACCACAAAGAGTTTTGACAGTGTACAGTGTATTACTTGCAATTCTTATCGACACCCCAAAGGAATGGATGCAGGGCATTTTGTATCAAGAAGACATCAATCAGTACTATACGATGAAAAGAATGTTCATGCACAATGTAAGCCTTGTAATATGGAAGGTGGTATGCAATATCAATATGGATTAGTACTTGAGAAAAGGTATGGAAAAAATGAGGTAAAACGGTTGATGAGAGGTAGGAATGAGATAAAAAAACTTACCTTAAAGGATTTAGAGGAGTTAAAAGAACTATATAAGTCTAAATATAAAGAATTAACTGAAAAATATGGCGATCCATGGAAATAATATTAAATATCATCCGATGCGTACATATAGTATCGATGAGATTGTGGCGATTTTGAAAGAGCGTGGTAAACAGGACGCTACCTATGGTAAGGTACGCCATCATCCAGTGTTCAAGGAATTATCGGTACGTAATTGCCTACGTGGCGAGTATATAGATAGGTTATGTTAGATAACCCTATATTTATCCATTCTGTAATATGGGTAATTGAGTTAATAAAAGGTTTATGAAATTAAATTACGAACAATTAAAAAGGCTCATCGGCTTCGACGTGAAGATCAACGGTGAATGGTGGCATGTGTTTACGATTGATAATGATGGTGTGATTAGATCATGTAGATATGATTCGTTAGAGGTAGGGAAGGTGGGGAAAGATATTTCTCCTCATGTTTTCGAAATCCAAGAAATCCGTCATAAGCAACCGCCAAAGTTTAAGGTTGGCGATACTATAAAAAACATAAATACCAATTTAGTAACAATGGTTTTGGGTATATTTGAGGATGGTGATTATAAAGTTTTAGATAAAAATGGGTTGGAAAAAAAGCTTTATGGTGAATCAACGGTGTGGATCCCCCACTTCGACGAGCCTGTAAGAGAGATCACAAAAGAGGAGGCGGAAGAGTTATTAAAAGAGAAGGGGATTGATAATATTAAGATTAAATAGTATGAGCAAGAAAACAGATAAAAAACTAAGTGATCACAAAATTGTGAAGGGTTTGCGTATTTATTCGGATACATTTGATGATTGGTATATGGTCGCAGAGATGACAAGCAATAAATATGGAGTGGTTTTAGACGATACACATTTAACTGAAGGGGTATTTTTGTATGGTGAGACATTAGATGAGCTTAAAGAACAAGTTGAATTGCTGTATCAAGCATTAAACAAACCAATTGTTGAACAGAAAATTATTGAGATTGAAGAATAGTAAATCAGGAGGGGTCTTCAAATGAGCATAGAATATAAAACAGTGCCACAAGTAACAGGTTGTGAACGTGTGATAAGGGTTTATATAACGGGATTAATTTCTAACGGATATAAATACCTTAGATAATATGTACCATTATTTTATGTTCATTTGAGGAGGTAAAACATGACAAAGAAGCAAAAAGTGTTGATCTCGTTGTTCATTAAATTAAGACGTAGCGGTAATGCTACGGATTTAGGAGGAAAACTTGATACAGAATCTCAAACACCAGTATGTACACCACCAACGCCGTCGCCAGTGGCTTCGTTCCAAGTGGTGGAGGAGAAACAATGCGAGAAGACGAGCTTGAAAGTCATTTCGAAGATGTCTCAGACTTAGTGTGGTACGCACCACGTATCATTGCATGGGGGATTATTCTGCTATGTGTGATAATAATTGTTCTGGCAACGTTATTGTAGAATGTGAGCATGACTATCTGTATTTCGAATCTTGTGAGTATGAAGATGAGATGATGACATTTGTTTGGCTTGAGTGTTGGTGGGAATG
>Ga0208899_1000707_pt1 | contig 24707 bp, 35 predicted proteins | sample VirMetDEL_Nov_24_FD_184518 | JGI IMG/M metagenome (GOLD analysis project Ga0208899, IMG submission 184518) | Aqueous microbial communities from the Delaware River and Bay under freshwater to marine salinity gradient to study organic matter... | ecosystem: Environmental > Aquatic > Marine >... | reverse complement strand
AAGAGGTGCCGAATGTAATCGTGTTGCATGGCATGTCTGGTACTGCATGATGAACCCAGAAGATGAGTTCGGCTGGTAGTCGAGCAAAGAAAAACCCCACTAAGATAATTCCTAGTGGGGTTTTTTTAGATCTAAATTTATCTTAAGTAGTTATTTCTATTATATTATTTCTATAAGTATCATCTTTATCTCCAAGTCTTTCCTTAACTATTGCTAGTGCTTGGGGTAATAGCTTTTCTTTATTACCTTTAAGATTAAATACTTGTCGCCACCATGATAGAGCAGGTGGCTGTGTTCGTGTTAGCTTTCTTGGGTGTAGCATCAAAGCTCTATACATCATTGTCAGTTGTATGTCTGCTATCTTAACTTCACTCGTACCATGCTGACTACTAACATTTGTAGTCCTGCTACTGTCTTGTGGTGCAAGTCTGTTTCTATAATCGTGTGTCATACTTTACTCCTTTACCTGTTCAAAGATAAAGTATTTTTGTACAGTTCCTTCAAGCATACTAAGGTCTATGCTAGAATTTATCCATGACTGACACTTAAGTTTATCTTCTGATTGGTACTCATAGGTATAAGTATTAGCTATGTGGCTATACTCATTCTCTCTTAATACTACATACATAGTCTTGTTCTCCTATTACTCCTGTTGATTGCGATAGCCCTAGATAGGAGTAAATTTACTAGGGCTACGATTCCTAATGGAATATTATAAGTCTTTGTATTTACTGTCAAATACCTCTTGAGATATCTTACCATTCTTCAAAGACTTTAAAGCTGATGCCTTAACAATTTTAAGTGCAAGATCACCAATCGTTGGTGTCTTATAGTTTTCTGCTATCTTATCTTCTATATATTTATTTAAGTCTATTACATTACTCATAGCTTCTCCTAATGTATTGTAAAGTTTAATGTGTTAAGCAATACTTCTAGCTCATCTTTGAATGGTTGTAATTCAAATGGCACCTCACTATCAAACTGATGATGAAGTATAAAAGCTATGTCAATGAGAACATTTATCATGCCCTCATCAACATTAGAACTAAGCATTGAAGTCTTTCCTTTCATGCTCAAGAAGTGTAATCATATTACTTAACTGATTGCGTTTGTATTTCCATACCTCTTGCATGTAATTACTTTTGCATTTTCGTATTGGAATCAACAACTTATCTCGTTTTTGTTTTAAGATATTAATTCTAGATAATAGCATAAGCCTACTCCTATTGTTATAATTAATAAACATAATGAAAAGAATACCATGTCGTTGTAAAAGTTTCTCATGACTTTACATCTACGACAATGGCATTGATCGTGATACTCGTATCTCATATCATATTAGTTAAATATAGAAACGAATATACCCATGATGATATCCATATTGCACATAAGCAAAGGCTACCATAATAAATAAACTTAATCATATCTTGCCCTCCTCTCTAAACTGATCTACAAAATCTAAATCAAGTTGGTGCATAAGTGTTGATGGATAAAGCCAATCGCCTTGTCCATTACAAGTTGGACAAGTCTCTCCGTTTACTTTCATGTTGCCATGACAAGTAGTACAGATCGTTCTTGGTTCTGTTCTTGGTGTCGTCATATAACCCTCCTATTGGTTAAGTTTATAAAGGTGAATTTTCAATGAGTAATAGGATAGCATTAGCTACTAACCATATCGCCTCACCAGTGATAAAAAATTCTATCATGTAAATACTCCTTGTTATCAATAGCTTATGATAACATAGAGTAATATCTATGTCAATAAATGATATTCATGACTACTATAAATGCAAGAGTGCCAAGCACAATTAAATTAATTATGCTATAAAATATATCAGTCAATCTAATATTTTTTTTGTCGTTTTTCATCATAGCTAAATACTAATTCAATAATATCTGTAAGTCAAGCAACTAAAAGTTGCAACTTATCTCTGGGTAGTAAATAAAATAAAATTTGGAATGGTAAATTTTTGAGTGATACATATATCAGAGTGATATATATAGATGTGATATAATAAATTATGGTATTGAAAACATTAGATAATTTGAGGAATTAATTCCTAGATTTATGCAATAAAATCAATGACTTATATTAAATTGACTTAGATGTCTATATGCTTATAATCATGGGTATTGATTCGCAATTATGCAGATCAAAATTTTAATAAAGGAAATAAAAAATATGACTACAATTAAATCTGACTTAAAAACATTATTAATAAATAATTTAAAAGATATTAATAATGCAAGTTCACCGCTAACAATTAATAATTTAGTGTTAGCAATGCAGAATGAAAAAAATGATGTATTCAAAAAAGAAATTTTTGATGCAGATAAAGTGAGAGATTACTGCTGGAATTTGGCAAGTTATAAAGGACAGGCCAAAGACAAGTTAGGATTTATCACCGCAGAAAGAAATAAATTATTTGAAGATAATGTATTGAGAGCAATTTCAGTATATAAAGAAAAAATAATTAAAGGCGTTGAAAGTAAAATACAATTTAAAGAAAAATCTTTTATTGTCCCACTTGCAGATTATAAACCCGATCATAAGGATCTAAAAAAATCACCAAATAAAATGGTTAAGTTGCCATTGAGTGAATTGGTAAATTTTGCAGATGAATCAATAACTGGTGTAAAGAAAACTAAGGGAACAGTTGCAAAGCCTTTATTTAATGAGGTTGTATTTAGTGCGGTTGATAATTTTTATTTATCAATTTGTAAGGGTACACAATTAATTAAAAAAGATAAGGCAACAAATTCTTATGGTTTTAATTACGAAACTTTTATTGATAAATTTGATAAGGATGTAATTAAAGATTTAACAGAATTAAAAACATTCATTGAATTGTTAATTGATGTAAACGATACCGCTAACAATGAATTAGATTCTGACGGCAATGTGAAAGTTGATAAAGAAATATCAGATGTTCATGTAGTTGAATTTAAACCATACACAAAATTATTTGAAGCAAGTTAAACTTTAAATAATAAAACAATAAACCCCCTTCATTAATTTGTTGGGGGTTTTTTTGTGCCTAGATTTTAAACGCCACCCCACCAAAGACACCACCATATATTTTTAATAGTTGCCATAGGTGGTTTACATATTCCCCATAAGATACGCAATCACATAACCCCTAGTTTTATTTTTATTTGAAACCATAAAAGATTTTTTATAGTTTTCTTTTATAAAATATTTACAGCTGTACATAAAAAAAACTTATAGGCATAAAAAAATAACTTTATGTAAATTTATCAAGGGGATAGGCAGGGGGCTAGGGGGGTACCCTATATATCCTATACGAGGCTATGGGAAAATTACTAGAAAAGCATGGTAACCACTTAGGTGGCCACATTAGTATGGTACCTGTAGGGGTCCCACACCCACATAGGAGTCCCTAATAGTGCATTTAGGTAATACATATAAGGGCCTGGGGGGAGGCCTTAATACCATTATACACCCTGAATGCGATTCTGTCAATAATAAAATAAAAAATTTAAATAAATCAAAAAAATAGATTGACAGAATTGCTATATGTGTGTATAATAGATAGATATACAGTAGTTACCAACGGGTCACACAGATATATAACTAAAACAACCATGGACATTCACGGAAACTACTGGTTTATAAGGAAAAATTACATGGCAATCAGAGAAATACAAGGATCTATAGGCAAAGAAATGCTAAATGGCAAGTTCTATAGCATGTCAAAGTCTCGCCATGCACAGATATTCGGTAAAAAAAAGGGAAAGACAAATGAAATCAATGAACTATCCAAAAAAAACCAACAAAAAACCAAAAGGTAATAACAAAAAATCTAAAAAAACCATGAAAACCACTAAAAAAGTGGGTGGCATGGGCTATTAAAAGGAGAATACTATGGCAGAACGAGGAAGATCAGGCGGACGTGGACCAGGAAGTCCAGGTTCAGGTAGAGGTGGCGGCAGAAGTGGCCCTCAAATGGGAGCTGGTGCAGCTAGCCGTGGTAGAGTTCGTAATAGAGGTGGCGGTAAAGATGCCAGTACTCCAAGTTTTAGACGTTCAGCCAAGAAAACAAAATTAACTGAAGCAGAATTATCTGCAGGTGTGTCTATGACTGCGGAACAAAAGAATGCTAAAGCAGCAGTAGCAAAAGCTAAAGCAGCCGTAGCAGCAGCTAAAACAGCCGCAGCAGCAGCTAAAACAGCAGCAGCCAAGGCAGCAGCAGAAAGAGCTGTTTTAGCAGCAGCAGATAGAAAAGCAGCAGCAGATAGAAAAGCAGCCGCTGATAAAAAAGCAAGAGATAAAGCTGCAGCAGCTAAAAGAGAAGCTGGAAGAGGTGGATCATCTAAAGCAACTGGCGCAGGAGGTAAGACTCCAGGACCTAGAGGGCAAAGAGGTGGAACTCCTGCTGGAAGATCATTTGGAAGAGGAACTGGTAAAGGACAAAGCAGTACAGGCAGTCGAGGCCCAGGTGGCAGAGGCGGACGTGGAGGTCGAGGCGGCGGCGGCGGCGGAGGCGGCTCTGGCGGAGGCGGTTCAGGCGGTTGCTTTATAGCTGAAACTCTAGTACAAATGCTAGACGGAACAACTAAGCCAATTATTAATATTCAAGTAGGAGAACATACTAAAGGAGGTATCGTTGAATCTAAAATGGAATTCTTACCTACTAACATCTATAATTATAAAGGTGTTAAGGTATCAGGATCTCATTGGGTTATCGAAGATAATCAATTTATTGAAGTAGAGAATAGTAAACATGGAATCTTAACAGATAAAATTGAAACTGTATATTGTTTTAAAACTTCAGAAAATAGAATATGGGTTAACGATATAGAATTTGGAGACTATGAATCAGGCTCACAAAAAGATTGGGAACCTTATTTTGAACAAGTTAAAGAAAAACTAAACAAGGAGCTATTACTTAACAAGGATCTATAATGACTTTTGCAGAACTAGCAGATATGTTAAACAAAAAATCTAAGGAGCAAATCGCCCATGCAACTAGACAACGGAATAGGATTAACAAAAGAAAAACAAAAAAAACCAGTGAACTGCAGGAACTGCGATCATAGCTGTCATTGTGGAAACAATGGTCAATGTGTCACATGTAAATGTGCAAACTGCGAACACAATGCATTAGATGAGTTTTATAATAGGTTAGACAATGGCAAAGAAGAGTACAGTAAATAAAGCAGGTAACTATACACAACCTGGTAAAAGAAAAAAAATTTTTAATAGAATTAAGGCTCAAGCATCTCATGGTACTGGAGCTGGGCAATGGTCTGCTCGTAAAGCACAAGCATTAGCCAAAGCCTATAAAAAAGCAGGTGGAGGATACAAGTAATGCTTAAAGGTAATCAAAAGAAATTAGATAAAAATAAAGATGGTAAAATCTCAAAAGTAGACTTTAAATTATTAAAGAAAAAGAAAAATAATGGCACTAGCAAAAAGTCAAAAAAGTTTAAAGTCATGGTCTAAGCAGAACTGGCGTACTAAGTCAGGGAAGAAATCTTCTGTGACTGGTGAACGTTATTTGCCTGCAAAAGCCATTAAAGCATTATCAGCATCAGAATATGCTGCCACTACAAAAGCAAAACGCAAAGCTAAAGCAAAAGGTAAACAAGTTTCTAAACAACCAAAGAGTATTGCTAAAAAAGTAAGAAAGTATAGAAAGATATCATAATGGCTAAGTCACCTGCATGGACTAGAAAAGAAGGCAAGAATCCAAAAGGTGGATTAAATGCTAAAGGTCGTGCAAGTTATAATAAAGGTAAGACTAAGACTGGTAAAAAAAGAAACCTTAAAGCACCAAGTAAAGTAAAAGGTAATCCAAGACGGGCTTCATTCTGTGCTAGAATGAAAGGAATGAAAAAGAAATTGACCTCTGCTAAAACAGCAAGAGATCCTAATTCAAGAATTAATAAATCGCTAAGAGCGTGGAACTGTTAAAGGAGAAAATATGAAAAAAATAAAATCAATAGTTGACTGGGCTATGGGATATAAGACATGGGAGATCGTGGATTATGCTAAAGCTGCAGGAATTGTAATTATTGCAATAGTTATTTTAATAAATATATTTTAATTAGCAAATGCTTCTAGATAAAAAAGAAACTACAGAATTAACTGAGAAGCAAAAGGTATTTCTATCTGCTCTATTTGGTGAAGCCAATGGTGAACCAAGAGCAGCTGCTGAAATTGCTGGCTATGCTCCCACCTCATATCCGAAAGTGGTACAAGGTTTAAAAGACCAGATCATAGAACGTGCCGAAACGGTATTAGCAGCACACTCACCAAAAGCTGCATTAAGCATAGCCAATGCAATTGACGATGATGGATCTATTCCTGGTGCTAGTATTAGAATGGAAGCAGCAAAGCAAGTTCTAGATAGAGTAGGAATAATTAAAAAAGAAAAAATAGATATTAACGCTAAAGTCGCCCATGGAATATTTGTATTACCAGCGAAAGAAGCATGACATTAGGATTAAAGAAAAGAGTATCAAGAACTGTTCCATTTGGTTATAAAGTAAGTGAACAAGATGAGAAGTTACTAGAGCCAATTCATCAAGAACTTGAAGCTATAGAACAAGCAAAACAATATATTAAAAGTTGTTCCTATCGAGAAGTTGCAGGATGGATGGAAAGAAAAACAGGCAGATATATTTCTGCTCCAGGTTTAAGAAAGGTGCTGGCAAGAAGTGAATGATATACCACCACCTAAACCTAAAAAGAAAACTATAGCAAAAGCAAAACGATCCGCTAAAGCTAGCATTAGTGATATAGCAAGACAAGTACAAAAAGCAAAAGATGATTATCACAATGCACAAAAAAAATTAAAGAATAAAAAAGAAGCTATTAAAAAAGCTGATGGATTAATAGAAGGTACACAAGGTCTAGTAGTTGAAGATGAACTAGATAATATACCACCTAATGTAAAAGACGCAGTTAAAGAACAAGAAGTAATCTTTGAACCAAACAGTGGACCACAAACACAATTCTTAGCTGCATCAGAACGAGAAGTATTTTATGGTGGTGCAAGAGGCGGTGGCAAATCTTATGCAATGCTTATTGATCCACTACGATATTGTGATAAACAAAAGCATAGAGGTCTATTACTAAGACGATCAATGCCAGAACTAAGAGATTTAATTAATCATTCACAGCAATTATATCCTAAAGCATACCCTGGTGCTAAATGGAGAGAACAAGAAAAAGAATGGAGATTTCCGTCAGGGGCGAAAATAGAATTTGGATACGCTGAAAATACTACTGATGTACTTAGATATCAAGGTCAATCTTACACATGGATTGGAATCGATGAGCTACCACAATATCCCAATCCAGATATTTATAATTTTCTAAGATCATCTCTTAGATCAGTAGATCCAGAAATACCAGTATTCATGAGAGCAACTGGTAATCCAGGAAACGTTGGATCAGGTTGGGTAAAAGAAATGTTTGTAGACCCTGCAGTTCCTAATACAAGATTTGATATTGAAATACAAACACCAGTTGGTACAAAAAAAATAACAAGAAGATTTATACCAGCTAAGTTACAAGATAATCCTTATCTAATGCAAACAGAGGATTATTATATTATGCTAGCCTCTTTGCCTGAAGTGCAAAGAAAACAATTTTTAGAAGGTGACTGGAGTGCATATGAAGATGCAGCATTTCCTGAGTTTAACAAAGTAAATCATGTTATAGAACCTTTTGATATACCTAGAAACTGGCATAGATTTAGAGCATGTGACTGGGGATATTCTTCACCTGCTTGCGTACTATGGTTTGCTATAGACTTTGATGATAACTTATATATCTATAGAGAACTATATACAAAAAAAGTTGTAGCAGATGTGTTTGCAACACAAGTTTTAAATTTAGAACATAATGAATATATAAGATATGGTGTTCTAGATTCAAGTACTTGGGCAAGAAGAGGTGATGTCGGTCCAAGTATTGCAGAGACAATGATCAATGCAGGATGCAGATGGAGACCATCTGATAGATCACCAAGAAGTCGTATAAATGGTAAACTAGAAATACACAAAAGATTATCAGTTAGAGAAACTAATGATGGAGAGAAACCTTCTTTGTTTATTTTTAATAATTGTATAAACTTAATAAGAACACTACCTCTGTTACCGTGTGATAAAAACAATCCAGAAGATGTTGATACTCACACAGAAGACCACGCATACGATGCTTTAAGATATGGATGTATGTCTCGCCCCATCAATCCTCACGGTCATGGTTTTTCATCATTTAATAATAATGTAAACTATACACCTTCTGATAAAATGTTTGGGTATTAAAATGGAGATAAATAATAAAAAGTTAAGAGTTGGGTTTCAAGACTTAACTGTTAAAGTAGAAAGTCCTTCTTTTACAAAGGATAATCTTACAGACTGTTATGGTCAATACATTCAACGTGAAAATACTATACAGATAAATGAAGGATTAGAAACTCATGATCTGTTAAATACAGTCATACATGAAGTTTTTCATGCATGTGCATATGTTAGTGGATTAACACAAAAAGATAATCCATTATCAGATGACGAAAAAGAAGAAACAGTAGTTAATAATTTAGCTAATACGTTTCATGTTGTACTAAGAGACAACCCATGGCTTACTAAATTTATACAGGAAGCCATAAACAAAACCAAAACTAAGGAGAAATAAATGCCAAACATAATGCAAAAATATAAACAAGGTGATTTAGATGAAAATAATTCAGGTTACGGAAACTCTGCAAAAACATCTAACCCAGCTAATAATATGCCAGCAGTTGAAGAAGGTGGAAAAAACGAAGATGCACCTAAAGTAAAAACTAATATGGTAGATAACAGTGTGTTTTCAAAAGCAGACGAACGAGACTATTAATAAGTTAGGACACTAGATGGCTAAGATAGATCTATCCGATGATACAATCGTAGGAGTAGAAGAACCAGGTAAAGACGAAACGGTTAGAAATGATTTTTCTAGTTTAGAAGGTGTCATTAAATCTCGTTTTCTAAGAGCAGAAGATGCTAGACATTTTGATGAAAGTAGATGGCTAACTGCATATAGAAACTATAGAGGAATCTATGGTTCTGATATGTCATTTACTGAAAGAGAAAAGTCTAGAGTATTTGTTAAGATAACAAAAACAAAAGTTCTTGCAGCATTTGGACAACTAATTGAAGTTCTATTTTCAAGTGGATCTTTTCCTATTGGTGTAGAACATACTCCAATACCTGATGGTATATCTGAATATGCTAGAGTAAAAGGCGAAGATGAACAAGAAACACCACCAAGAGATGAAAGTAATATAGTAGATCTATATGGTTATCCTGGTGATGGAAAAGAAATGAAAGCAGGTACAACAACTGCTGATTTACTTAGAGGACTATCAAAAGAATATGAGGGAATAGATTTTGCAGAAGGAGCATCTCCAGAATCTCCAAAGATTCCACAGATAGAACCTGCAAGAGAAGCTGCTGCTAACTTAGAAAAATTAATAACCGATCAACTAGAAGAAACTTCTGCAATAACTATCCTAAGACATGTATTGTTTGAGATGGTTTTATTAGGAACTGGTGTATTAAAAGGACCATTTACTGATGAAAAAGTTTTACATAGTTGGGACAAAGATCCAGAAACAGAGGAGCAACTTTACAATCCAAAAGTAAAAATGGTTCCTAAATTAGAAGCAGTTAGTATCTGGGATTTCTATCCAGATCCTGATGCTACTAATGTTGATGATTGTGACTATGTAATTCAAAGACATTCATTTAACAGAGGACAACTAAGAGCTTTAGCTAAAAGACCATTCTTTAGACCAGATGCAATATCTTCTTGTTTAAATATGGGAGAGAACTATGAAGTTCGTGGATTTGAAACTGCTTTACTTGATAGAGAAAATGTAGATGATCTTCAAAAAAATAGATTTGAAGTCTATGAGTATTGGGGAACTATGGATAAAAAACTTGCTGAAGAAGCAGGTCTTGAATTTAGTACAGAGTTAGAAGAATTAGATGAAGTTCAAATAAATGCATGGATATGTAATGGACATCTTTTAAGATTAGTATTGAATCCCTTTACTCCTGATAGAATACCATATCATATTTGTCCTTACGAAATAAATCCATATCAATTTTTTGGTGTAGGCATACCAGAAAATATGGAAGATGCACAAATGGTAATGAATGGTCATGCAAGAATGGCGATTGATAACTTAGCATTAGCAGGTAATTTAGTATTTGATATAGATGAAACACAATTGGTACCAGGCCAAGACATGTCTATACATCCTGGTAAAATATTTAGAAGACAATCTGGTGTTACTGGAACAGCCATTAATGGCATTAAGTTTCCAAGTACAGCAACAGAAAATTTACAAATGTTTGATAAGTTCAGACAACTAGCAGATGAGTCTACAGGTATACCTTCATATTCTCATGGAGCAACTGGAGTACAATCAACCACAAGAACAGCAGCTGGTATGTCTATGCTTATGGGAGCAGCTGCATTAAGTATTAAAACAGTAGTAAAAAATATAGATGATTATTTATTAAGACCCCTTGGTGAATCATTATTCTCATGGAACATGCAATTTAATAGTCAAATGGAATCCATAAAAGGTGATCTTCAAATTAAAGCAAGAGGCACATCTTCTTTAATGCAAAAAGAAGTAAGATCACAAAGACTAATGACATTTATGCAAACAGCAAACAATCCTAATATTGCACCGTTTGTAAGATGGCATTCAGTTCTTAAAGAGATTGCAAAATCTTTAGATATTGATCCAGAACAATTAATTAATGATCCAGAGAATGCACAAATTTTTGCACAAATAATGGGGATGACAAATGGAAATAAACAAACTGAAGGCCCTGGTGGACAATCACCAGGCATGGGACCTGCTGGAGGAGTACCTCCAGGAGCAAATCCAGCAGACGCAACAGGAGCTGGAGGTGGCAACATCGGAGCTGGAGGTGTACCGCAGCCAGGGGAAGATCAGTTCGCTACGCAAGCTGCTATGCCTCAAGGACCAAATCAGAACCAACAAGGATAATAAAAGCAGAGGATATTTTAAATTGAAATGACAATACAAGCTAACCCACCATTACCAGATCCAACAACAGGTAGGATGCCTCAGTATACACAAGTATTACAACAGAATGCTAATGGACAATGGGTAATAATGTATGATGTAGCAAATGTACAAACTACTTCTACTACAGGCACAGTACAGCCTACTAATCCAGGACTTGTAACTCCTATAGAAGAGTTTCCAGATCCTGTACCAGAAGATCCTATAGATCCTGTACCAGAAGATCCTGTATATACAAATCCAGATATACCACCAGTATTTGAAGGTGGTGGCGGTAGAGATGACGGTACTCCTACAGGACCAGGAATAGCTAGAAGTCCTTTTAGTGGTGATTTTTATGACGGAGAAACAGGTAAAAAATTAGGACCATATTCACAAAAAGCATTATCTTTTGCACTTGATAGTGGCCTATCTGTAGTAGCTAGTTTAGTAAATATGAATGCCGTTTCTCATTTTGCAAGTTCATTATCTTTTGATGTTCAAAAATCAATAATGGATGCTGAAAAAGATGCTATTGCATCAATGGATGTAAATGATAGAGCTAAAACATATGGTAAAATGAATAGAGCTGCACAAAGAGCAGGGGTATCTACGCCTGCTGCAATAGGAAGTCATTCAGGTGTAGGCCTTGCAGGATTTGGGAATATAAATGCTGGTATGCCTGATAATATTGGAACAGGTTCAGAAGAAGGAAGATCAAGCACTGGCCTTAGAGGAGGTGCAGGACCTTTTAGTGATCAAAATAAAGCAGCAGCAGCAGCAGATGCAGCTAGAGCAACAGCTTCAGCAGCAGCAGCAGATGCAAGAGATAAAGCAGCAAGAGATTCTAATTTTGGTGGTAGCACAGCATCATCAGGCACATCAGGCACATCAGGTACATCAGGTACATCAGGTACAGGAAGTAGAGGACCAGGAGGTGCAGCAGGTAGAAGTAAAGGTGGACCTAGTGGATCATCTGGTTCTAGTGGATCATCTGGAGGAAGTGGCACAGGAAGTAGAGGACCAGGCGGTCCTGGTGGCCGTGGCCGTGGTGGCGGTGGATCAGGAGGTTCAGGAGGTTCAGGTGGATCGGGTGGATCTGGAGGTTCAAGTGGTGGATGTTTTGTTGAAGGCACTGCTATTCAAATGGCTGATGGTACTACAAAAGAAATTACAACAATTAAAGTTGGTGAAGAAACTAGAGGTGGCATTGTACAAGCTAAGATGGAATTTATGCCACAAAATATTTATGACTATAAAGGTGTATTAGTTTCTGGATCACACTGGGTAGTAGAAGATAATCAATTTATTGAAGTTGAAGATAGTAAATATGGAGTTCTTACAGATAGAGTAGAGCCTGTATATACATTTAAAACTTCTAATAATAGAATATGGATTCATGGTATAGAATTTGGAGACTTTGAAACAGGATCTGATGATGACTGGGCACCATACTTTGAAAAAGTTAAACAAGATTTAAATAAAAAATTACGAGGAGAAGCATAATGGTAATGATGCCCCCACAAGGAATGATGTCACCTGAACAAGAACCTATGAGTGAAGAAGATGCTATGATTCAACAACAACTTGATGATAGCACTTTAAAAGTAGGAGGGATTAGAAAAGATGCAACAGAAGGTGAAGCTACAAATTTTGTAATTACTGCTGACCAATTTGTTTCTACCTTAGATGATAAAGTATTAGAAATATTACAAACAAAATTAACACCAAGTATGAGAGATGCTTTAGGCATTATACTAGGACCAGAGGTTGCTAATATACTAGATGAAGTAGGATTACAAGAGCCTCAACATTTAGTGCCACATTCTGCAATTGCAAATGCATTTCCAGCACAGTCAATAGAAGAGTCTATTGCAATGTTTGATCAAAGTTTAGGAGGAGCTATGGCACCTCAACAAGAGATTCCTAATGCACCCACAAGTGGATTAGGCGGAGCACCAATGATGGATGCTCCACCAACTAACGTGCCACCTGTAGAATAACTACAGCACACGAGGGCTACCCTTCCCATAAGGCACCCAACTCAACTAAGGAGGATACTATGGTTGACGAAACAAATGAAGTTATAGAAGAACAAGAAGAAACAATAGAAACAGAACCTGTAGAGGCTATAACTGAAGAGGAACAAGTAGATGAAATACTTGATCCAACACCTTATCAAAACAAGTATAAAAGAGATCTCGATGATAAGGATACTGATACAGCTACCGAACAACAGGACACCGAAGAAGAGGCTACTCCTGAAGAACGCCCTGTAACAGCCGAGGAGAAGGCTTTTAAGAAACGTTATGACGATCTTAAACGCCATTACGACAAGACCTTAAGTAAGCATAAAAATGAAGTTACTAAACTTAAGACTCAAGTTGAACAAAAAGCAAATGAGATGCTACCACCTAAAGATCCAAAAGAACTTGCAGCGTGGAGACAAAAGTATCCAGATGTTTATGATGTTATAGAAAGCGTTTCTTTGCAACAAGCAGAGAATCGTACTAAACAACTTGAAGAGAAGTTTCAGTTTTTACAAGAACAGCAAACACAAATTGCTAAAGAAAAAGCTGAAGTGGAATTGATTAAGCGACATCCTGACTTTCAGGAAATTCGTGCTACTGATGATTTTCATGAGTGGGCACAAGTGCAAGATCCTACAATTCAAGGATGGTTGTATGACAATACAGATAATGCAGATTTAGCCGCAAGAGCTATTGATCTTTATAAAATGGATAAAGGACTTTCTAAAAAAGAAAAGAAAACTAATTCAGAAATAAAAAAAGAAGCTGCAAAATCAGTCACTACAACTAAGAAAGCTAATCAAACTGACGTAGCTGATAAAAAGATTTGGAGTGTTAATGAGATTTCTAAATTAAAACCTCATCAATTTGACAAATATGAAAAAGAAATAATGCAAGCTAGAAGAGAAGGTCGTATAAAAGCATAAACTAAAAACTTAACTTAACGCTATAAAGGAGAATAATATGGCAATATCAAGATCAAGTGGGTATAACAACCTGCCAGGCGATAATTTCATACCTGCTATTTATAGTCAAAAGGTTCAAAAGTTTTTCAGAACTGCTTCGGTTGTTGAAGACATTACAAACACCGACTACGCTGGAGAAATTGAGGCTTATGGCGATACGGTAAATATTATCAAAGAACCTACGGTTACTGTAGCTGCGTACACTCGTGGTGCATTAATCAACACACAAAACTTAGCTGACGATCAACTACAACTAATTGTTGACCAAGCCAATGCTTTTGCTTTTAAAGTAGATGACATTGAAGAAAGACACTCTCATGTAAATTTTGAGTCTGTTGCAACTTCTTCTGGTGCATATGCTCTAAAAAATGCTTATGACAAAAATGTTATAGCTGCAATGGTAGCTGGTGCTGGAACAACTGTTGGTTCAGATGGATCTGGTAACGTAGACGTTGGAACTTATGCGGAAGGATTATCTTTATCAGGTACTCCTGAAACTGATCCAGTAAACGTTATAGCTAATCACTCTAAAAGACTAAACGCAGCTGATGTTCCTGAAGAGAACAGATGGTTCCTAGCTGGACCTGAGTTCTACGAAGAACTAGGCAAAGCAAATAACAAGTTAATGGCTGATACTTCTGGTACTGCTACACCATTAAGAAATGGTAAAGTATACCAAGGAAAAATCAATAACATGAGCTTGTATATGACAAATAACTTTGCTGCTGCAAGTACGTCTAACGTTTTCTTATGCATGTCTGGTCACATGTCTTCAACTGCAACTGCTAATCACATTGCAAAAATTGAAGTAGTGAGAGACCAAGATTCTTTTGCAGACGTTGTTAGAGGATTACATGTGTTTGGTAGAAAAGTATTAAGATCGGAAGGTCTTATTGCTCAATATCTTTTAATTGATTAAAATAGGAAAGGAATAATATCATGGCTACTTACGATGTAACAGGTAATTCTAGTTCAACTAGTACACCTTCAAGAAAAAACCCTGGTGTAAGGACTCCTTACCTAGTGGAAAATACAATTGATATATCAAAAATCAATAGTTCTGCGGGAACAGCAGATGGAGACGTACTACAAGTATTAGACGTTCCTGCTGAAACTTTAGTTCTACACGCTGGTATCGAAGTTATTACTGCACTATCTAGTAGTGTAACTATGGACTTTGGTATTACTGGTGGAGACGTTGATGTATTTGTTGACGGAGATGCTAATGCAACAGGATACTCTGTGCTAACAGCTACTGCAAGACCAATTATTGCAAGTGCTGACACTATCGACTTATTAGTCGCAGGTGCAGCTTCTTCTGTTGGTAAAGTTAGAGTATTCGCACTTATGTGTGATGTTTCTGGCGTTTACGAAACAGCAAACAATGCTTAATTGTTAATTAGAGGGGAGCCTTATGGCTCCCTTCTTTTATAAAGGAATTTATGAGTACAATAGATTTAAGAAAAACTACAACAGCATCTACAGGACAGAAACTTACTCACATGTATGATAACAGTCCTAAAAAAATTAATCAAGAAGATATTATTAATTTAAGATTAGATGAGCAAGATAAAAAAATAGATAAAATATTAAAATTATTAGAGAGTAAATAATGAATTACCTACAACTTACAAATGCAGTATTAGCAGAACTTAATGAAGTAAAACTTACTTCATCCAACTTTGCAAGTGGTGCTGTAGGAATTCAGCAAACAACAAAAGATGTTGTTAATAAATCATTAAGAGATGTTTACTCATCAGAAATGGAATGGCCTTGGTTACATAGTGATGCAACACAAGTAACATACGCAGGTCAAAAAGAATACACATTACCTACAGACTACAGATCAGTAGACTATGACTCTTTTTATTTAGTGCCCAGTGAGTTAGTTACTAACTCTACATTTGACAGTAATATAACTGGTTGGTCAACAGTATCAGGAACACCTGCATATAATTCTGGTGGTAATGGAAGATTAAGATTAAATGCAGCAGCAGCTTCTGCTACATTATCTACAATAAAAAATAAAGAATATAGATTACAAGTTAGAGTAATAGATAGTTCTTCAGGAGGATCTAGTTTAAAAATACAAGTAGGTACATCAGCTGCAGGAACACAAAATTTAAATACTACATTAACTGTATCTGATTTTGGAGATGGTAATATATTAGATACTACATTTACAGCAACAGCATCTACATCACATCTTACATTAGATAATGATGATGCTAATAATTTAGATGTTGACTTTGCTAAAGTATCTGAAAATCTTACTCCAAGAAAATTAACATATATTACTTATGACGATTATAGAAGAAGATTTTTAACTACAGCACAAATAAATAGTAGTGATCATTATGGTATTCCTGATTATGTTTATAGATCACAAGATGGAAAGTTTGGGCTATATAGAATGCCAGATTCAGATGGTTATACAATAAACTATGAGTATTGGAAAACTCATTCTGATTTATCAGCCTCAACAGATACCCCAGATATACCTGCTAGATTTCATGATGTAGTTGTAGCAAGAGCAAAGTATTATATTTATAATCTTAGATCTGATCCACAGTTTACACAATTTGCTGATAGAGATTTTAGAGAAGGCGTTAAACGAATGAGAATAGAATTAATTAATTCTCCATCTCAAATGCTAGATACTAGAGTTAACTTTGGAAGAAGTAGAGGTACTAGATTAAGTGGCTGATACTTCACAAATATCCCCATTTGTATTTGGGTGTTCAGGTGGTCTTGTATTAAACAAAGATACATTTTCTTTTGAGCCAGGGGAGTCTAGAATACTACAAAACTTTGAGCCAGATATAAAAGGTGGATATAAAAGAATATTAGGTACAACTTTTTATAATAGTAATATTGTACCACAAGTATCTTCTTCAAATGAAAGAGTAGTAATGTCTGCTATATTTAACGATTTAGTTTTAGCGGCAAGAGGCGGCTCTATACACAGAGCATCAAGTGGATCAGGAAGTTGGACATCTGTTAAAACAGGATTAGGAACCCCTTCTAGTAACTATACATTTCAAAAATTTAACTTTACTGGTACAGATAATATAGTTATAGCAACAGGTACATCATTTCCTATGATAATAGATACATCATACAATGTTACAACTGTAAATGCAACTGGTAGTGTTAATGGATTTTCTATTGTAGAAGTATTTAAAAATCATATATTTTTTGCTGGCGGCAGTAGTGCACCTCAAGAGATAAAATTTATGGGTCCTTTTCAAACTAATGATTTTACTAGTAGTAATGGTGGTGGGGCTATTAAAGTAGATACAACTATTATTGGATTAAAAGTATTTAGGGGCAGTTTATTTATATTTGGTTTAGATAAGATATTTAAATTAACAGGAACTAGTTTATCTGACTTTGCAATAACTCCTGTTACAAGAACTATTGGTTGCTTAGACAGAGGATCTATTCAAGAGCTTGGTGGTGATATTGTATTTTTAGCACCAGATGGTATAAGAACTATTGCAGGTACAGAAAGAATTGATGATGTTGAATTAGGCACAGTATCAAAACAAATTCAAGAACGTATTGATGAAGTAACTACAGATAATGTTAGCTCATTAGTTATAAGAAAAAAATCACAGTATAGAATGTTCTATCCAAAAACAAGTGGTACAGAAGCGTCAGCAAAAGCTATTATTTCTGTAGTAAAAGTAAATTCAAATACAGGAAGACTTGGATATGAATATGCAGATCTTGTTGGCATTAAGGCTTCTTGTTGTGATTCAGACTTTATAGGAAGTGAGGAGACAGCATTGCATGGCGGATATGATGGCTATATATATTTACAAGAATCTGGAACATCAGCATCTAATGTATTTACAAGAGCTGGAGGAACAGCAAACATAGAAAGTATATACAAATCTCCTGACTTAACAATGGGAGATCCAGGCATACGAAAAAGTATGCAACGAGTAATTGTAAACTATACTAATGAAGGATTAGTTGATGCTAATTTAAGATTAAGATATGATTATGATTCTGCAACAACACCACAGCCAGGATCGTACCCTCTGGCAACAGGAAACATACCAGCTATATATGGAACAGGAACATATAGTAATTCGACTTATAACCAATCGAGTTTACCATTAGTACGTCAAGATGTTCAAGGTTCAGGATTTGCAGTAGCTGTTAAAGTAAATGATGAAAGTGCAAATCCACCAATAAGTTTAAAAGGTTTTGAATTAGAATTTGTCCCAGGAGGAAGAAGATAATGGCAGGATATTCGGCTCGACAGAGTTCCTACAGTAGCGGTGATACTATTACCGCAGCACATACTAATGATGAGTTTAACTCGATATTAGCAGCATTTCATGTATCAACAGGACACACCCATGACGGCAGTACTGCTGGTGATGGTGGCCCTATATCTAAATTATTTAGTAATGCTTTAGTATTTGGTACTAATGCAGATACAGACATAGCAATTACATTTAATGCAAATAGTAATGATGGTGTATTAACATGGAAAGAAGATGAAGATTACTTTGAGTTTTCTGATGATCTGTTAATAGCAACTACAGAAAAAATACAGTTTAGAGATACTGCAATATATATTCATTCATCTACAGATGGCCAGTTAGACCTGGTAGCAGATACAGAAATACAGATAGCAGCTACTACAGTAGATATTAATGGTGCAGTAGATATATCTGGCAACTTAGGAGTTGGTGGTAACTTAACTGTTACTGGAAATACAACTTTTAATGGTGGCACACAAACTTTAGGAGACGCTGCTACTGATAACGTAGTTTTTGGTGCAGATGTTAATTCTAGTATTATACCTAATACTGATAATAATTTTGATTTAGGCTCATCTTCTCAAGAGTGGAAAGATATTTATATTGATGGTATTGCTTATTTAGATGCTATTAACTTTAATGGTACAGCTATTTCATCTACAGCTGCAGAACTTAACATTGTAGATGGTGGCACATCAGCTACTTCTACTACTGTTGCAGATGCTGATAGAGTTGTTTTAAATGATAATGGCACAATGGTTCAAGTGGCAGTTACAGATTTAGCTGCATACTTTGATGATGAAATTACAGCAATGCCTAATCTTGTTACTACTGCAGCAACAACAGTAGGTGCACTAAATAGTGGATCAATTACTTCAGGATTTGGATCTATAGATAATGGATCATCTGCAATAACAACTACAGGTACAGTTACTTATGGTAGTTTATCAGATGGCTCTATAACTATCACAGCATTTGTTGATGAAGATAACATGGCATCTAATTCAGCTACATTAGTTCCAACGCAACAATCTGTAAAAGCGTATGTAGATACTCAAATTACTGCAGAAGATTTAGATATAACAACTGATAGTGGCACTATTGCAATTGACCTTGATAGTGAAACACTAACTGTTGCTGGCGGTACAGGACTTGCTTCTAGTGCTTCTTCAAATACAGTTACATTAGCAGTAGATGCAGCACAGACAGGAATTACTTCAGTAGTTAATACAAGTTTAGAAATAGGTAGAGACGCAGATAATAGAATTAAATTTGGTACAGACAATCAAATTATTTTTGAAGTATCTGGTGGAGATAATGTAATTTTTAAAGCTAGTGGTGAAATTGAAGCTGCAAGTTTAGATATATCTGGAAATGCAGATATAGATGGTACACTAGAAGCAGATGCCATTACAGTAAATGGAACTGCACTAAATACAGTTATTGCTGGAGTAACAGTTACTAATGCTACTAACTCTGCCCATGTATCTGTTGCAGATAATGAAAGTACTAATGAGGAAAACCTTATACCTTTTATTGAAGATGCTTCTGCTACAGGTAATGTCGGTTTAGAATCAGATGGTGACTTTGCATATAATCCAAGTACAGGTACAGTTTCGGCTACTATATTTAAAGGTAACATTGATGCAGTCGATGGGGACTTTGATGGTACTCTTGAAGCTGATGCAATAACTATAGGAGGTACAGCTATTGGTTCTATTTATAGTGCTATAGCAGGTAGCTCTAGTATTGTAACAACTGGTGCATTAAATAGTGGATCTATTACATCTGGATTTGGTACAATTAATAATGGCTCATCAGCTATTACAACTACTGGTACAGTTAATTTTGGCAGTCTAGCTGACGGAACTATAACAGTTACAGCATTTGTAGACGAAGATGATATGAGTACAAATTCAGCTACACTAGTACCAACACAGCAATCAGTTAAGGCATATGCAGATACTAAAGCTACACCAGGCTTTGCAGTAGCGATGGCGATCGCATTATAGTATAAAAAAAGATTGACAAACACACAGGGGAATGTATAATATAATAAAGGATTGTTTTATTTACATTTTTATTTAACAAGGAGAAAACATGGCACAAGATTTTGAATCAAATGGACAGAGAATTACAAACTCTGCTACCACTATACTTACAGCTGACAGTGATGACGCTGTAGTGGGTCTTCGTTTTGCTAACATTTTAACAACCACAGCCACATTAGATGTATTTGTATCTGAAGGTGGTTCCACTACAAGATACTTAATAAAAGGTGTAAGTGTGCCAGCTAGTTCATCAATTGAAGTAGTTCAAGGTGGTTCTAAAGTAGTACTGCAAAGTGGAGATGTATTAAAGGCACAAGCTGGAACAGCTGATGCATTTGATTGCTGGCTAAGTAGAGTAGATACAATTAGTTCTTAAGGAGAATAATATGGCATATCAAGAAGAAGTAGGGGGTCCACTATTTATAGGTTCAGGCGGACCTGCATCTGAGGTAATTCCTGAACATGATGCAATAGTAGACGTAAACCAAGTAGTTGGACATGCAGTACTTGCAGGACCAATTACATTTAACGCAGTGGTTACGATCACTGGCGTAGTGGTGGTGATGTAATGGCTAATATAGAATTAGATGGTGTAAATAAAACAATAAAAGTAGACTCTGGTGATTTAACACTTGATGTTCCAGGTGATATAATTTTAGATGGTGATGGAGCCGATGTTCATTTTAGAGATGATGGCACTGGCTATTTACAAATTGGTAACAGTTCGAATGACGTTCTTTTAACAAGCCTTCAGAGTGATAAAGACATGATTTTTAAAGGTGTTGACGGTGGTTCTTTAATCACTGCTCTTACTCTTGATATGTCAGCTGCGGGTAATGCTACCTTTAATGCAGATGTAACTGTTGGTGGAACATTAAATGCTTCAAGCACTCAAATTATAACAAGTAATACTCCTATAATTAGTTTTATTGAAAGTGATCAAAGTAACAAACAATATCAAATAGGTTCATTTGGTGCTGCATTTGCTATTTACGACCAATCAAATACTGAATTTAGATATATTATAGATACTAACGGCAATCACGTATTTAACGAGGGTAGTGCTGATTGTGACTTCCGAGTAGAATCTAATAACGGAACTCATAGGTTTTTTGTTGATGGTGGTAATAATGTTGTCATAGTTGGTGGTAATGATGGTGGAGGCACAGTTCCTGTTCCAATTAATACTAACGGTGGTACTGATCCTGTATTTCAATTACAAGGTGCTAACAATGCTAATGAATACACTATGCATCTTATGGGCGGTATTGATGCACAAAACAACCCACCTGCAATATACTTTAGTAAATCAAGAAGTAACACTTTAGCTCAACACACTATCTTACAAAATGGTGATAGAATAGGAGAAATTGTTTTTGCTCCTGCTGATGGTGTAGATAGAAATTCAGTAGCGGCTTTTATCTGTGCTGATGTAGATGGTACTCCAGGTGAAAATGATACACCAGGAAGATTAGAGTTTCATACAACAGCCGATGGTGCAAACACTTCAACTGAAAGAATGAGAATACTAAGTGGCGGACAGGTAATAATAGGTAGTACATCACAAAAAGCTGATGAATTATTTAGTGTTGCTACAGGTGCTAATAGTAGAATTGTTTATATTGATAACAGTAATGCTAGTTATTCTCAAGAATTAATTAAAGGTGATGTAAACAGAGCACAAAATAACGCTTATGGCTTTCTTAGATTTACCACAAGTGGTGAATCCGATACAGAATTTAACTTTACAGGCACAGGAGAGGCTTATGCTGATGGCTCTTGGAACGCAGGAGGTGCGGATTATGCTGAGTATTTTGAATGGGAAGATGGTAATAGTTCTGATGAAGATAGACGAGGATATTCAGTTGTTTTAGATGGCAATAAAATTGTCAAGGCAACAGATAGCGATGATACTTCAAAAATTATAGGAGTTATATCTGCTTACCCTGCTGTTGTTGGTGACGTTGATATTGAGAGATGGAAACAAAAACATTTAAAAGATGATTTTGGTTCTTACATTTACGAAGATTACACGCAAACAGAATGGAAAGAAACTACTATTATAGATGGTGTAGAAGATATTAAAGAACATACATATCAAACAGATTTAATTCCTGATGATGTTACTGTACCTGATGATGCCATTGTTACTGTAAAAGATGAAGATGGTAACAATTTACAACGAAGAAAAGTTAATCCTGATTGGAATAAAGACACTGCTTATATATCAAGAGCAGATAGAAAAGAATGGGATACAGTAGGTCTTATGGGTAAACTTAGATTACGCAAAGGACAACCAACAGGAACAAATTGGATTAAAATGAGAGACATCTCAGACACAGTAGAGGAGTGGTTAGTTAGATGAGTGAAATAAGAGTAGATACTATATCAGAAAAAACAAGTGCCAATGGTGTAGCCGTTGACGGTGTAACATTGAAAGACGGTGGGTTAACCACAACTGCTGCCGTAGGAATTGGAACTGCCTCACCTTCAAAACTTTTATCTCTAAAATCAGATGGTAGCGGTGGTGCAATAGGAATAGATATTCATAACGAGGGTACTAATTCTGCTGACGACGCTATTATTACTTTTGAAACACAAGGTCATAGAAATTACTCTATGGGTATTGATAGAAGTGCAAGTTCTTTTGTTGTTATGTCAGAAGCAGATGGATTGGGAACAGCAAGATTAACCATTGATGATAGTGGTGATGCAATATTTAGTGGCACAGTAGGAGTCCCTACTTTAGATATAATGTCTGGTTCATCAATTGATGGAACGATAACAACAAGCAGTTCTTCACTTACATTAAATGCTAGAAATACGGGCAATATGTTATTTCAATCTGGTGGTAGTGAAAAAATGCGTATTATGAGTGATGGCGATATTGGAATCGGCACGACTGCCCCAACACAAAATCTCGAATTGGTTGTAAGTAAAACTGCAAGTATTCCCACAAATCAAGCAGTAGGTTCAACGGATAATGGTGCGGCTTGTGGAATGGGTATTCACAATGAAAATGACTCTGCCGCTTATTCTGGAATTGCTTTAGAAACAAGAACTAGCGGTGCTTCAAGATGGTTAATAGCTAACGAATGGCAGAGTACTTACAATGGTGATTTAGTATTTAGAAATAGAAATGGTGCAACAACTTCAACAGAAGTTATGAGACTTACTAGCGGTGGCATAGCTATTGGTGGTACAGGTGCAGCTAACACACTCGATGATTACGAAGAAGGTACTTGGACACCTACTCTAAGTTCTAATGCAACCGCTGCTGCTTATAGTCTACAAGTTGGTGTATATACAAAAATAGGAAGAATGGTTCATGTTAGTTGTCAAGTTCAAATGTCTGACCTTGGAAGTTTTGCTGGAGCTACTATCAACGTAAATGGATTACCCTTTACTTCAGCAAACAATTCCGTAGACACTATTGGAGTTTTACAATTAAACGCAACTGCTATTGCTACATCACCAGATATACACGTTAGAATTCCAGCAAATAATGCTTATGCAAGATTAGAAAATGCTTCTGGAGCAACCACAACTGACAATAATATGAATGCAAATCGTTTAGATACAGGTACAAGAGTAAGATTTACTGCGGTGTATTCTATATAAAATTTTAAAAGGAGAAAACAATGGCAATAACAAAAGAAACAGAAATAGCAAAAATAGAAGTAGTTGGAGAGTATAAAGCTGTTCAAGTAGCTACCGATACTGTTATCAAAGAAGATGGCACAGAACTATCTCGTGGTAGACACAGACATGTATTACATCCAGGCACTCTTGATGATTCTGATGCTTTAGTTGATACTGACATTTCAAGCGAAGACGCAACAGTACAAGCAGTGGCAAACGCTGTATGGACTGATGCAGTTAAACTATCTTGGAAAAATCATCTGATAGCTAATAAACCTATTTAAGGATAACATATTATGACAAGCACAATTAAAGTAGATACTATTAGTGAGAACACCAGTGCTAACGGTGTAGCCGTTGACGGGGTAACGTTAAAAGATGGTGGAGGTACATTTACAAGTCCTGTTTTAGTACCTGATGGCTCTACTTCAGCTGTATCACTAGGTAACGATGGTGACCCTAACACTGGTATTTATTTTCAAGCTGCAGACTCACTAGGTTTAGTACTTGGGGGCTCAAGAAAATTATCTGCTACTTCAACTGGTGTAACAATTGAAAATGGTTCTTTGTCTGCTAAAGGTGGAGCTGTATTTAACGAAGATTCTGCTGATGTAGATTTCAGAGTAGAGTCTAATGGTAAAACACATGCACTATTTGTTGATGGTGGTAATGATAA
>Ga0208899_1000704_pt1 | contig 24744 bp, 13 predicted proteins | sample VirMetDEL_Nov_24_FD_184518 | JGI IMG/M metagenome (GOLD analysis project Ga0208899, IMG submission 184518) | Aqueous microbial communities from the Delaware River and Bay under freshwater to marine salinity gradient to study organic matter... | ecosystem: Environmental > Aquatic > Marine >... | reverse complement strand
TCGTTGCCACCCAGGTCGTAATGATAATCATGAAGGTGGCACGCCGCGCTGACATCGATGTCGCCAAATTTGTCGGGTGCGTTTGTGCATCCGTTAGACTCGTAATTGTGTGGTGGACGCGGTCCACACAGTGCGTGCAACAGCAGCTCTGGAAAGTCGCTGTTTTTCATTTCGCTCCCTTTGTCACAGACTCGGTCACCGCACGGATGGCGACCGGATCGCATTGCTGCGAAATGCGGTGACCGAGCCGTGTCACTGGTCCTTGGTCTGCACGATGCGTTCGAGAAATTTAATTCGCTGCTGGTTGTCGCGGCTGATTTCTTTCAGCTCGTCGGATATGTCCGCTAACCGATCTCGAGTCACTTTACTGTCATGCGATCTAATTTCGAGACTCGTGACTCTGGTTGCCACAGTTCCAGTCCAGTACGCGCCACCGCACAACGCGAGCGTTAGCGCTGTGCTGATCGGTGTGCTGTGACTCAGTTTTTCGACCGCTTCGTGGAGTGTCATGGGATCCTCTCGGTCCTCAGTTCAATCTCAAGCCGCCTGCACACCATCAGACAGCGAAGATAATCTTCATCATAATTGTTTCGCAGCAGCAACCAGACTCCGGGCTTCCGATTAGTCGCCATACCGTAGAACACGCTTTGACCAATCGCTTCTTCCCAGGAGTCTGAAAATTCTACCTCCCACGCTACTTCATCAGTCAAAATGTCGACCCGAGAACCATCGGGCAACCGATGCTCTGCGTCTCCACCGACACTAACAGCAAGACGGGCACTGATCGCCACTTCGCCCTCTGGTGGAGGTTGTGGATCGAAAAGAGCGAGTGGAAGAGTGGCGATCAGTGCGAGCGAAGCTATTTTCATCGCAGATGCGCGCTCCAGTAATATCGACCGTTGCGATAGACGCAGGCTCTAGCCACGATGCGGCTATCCCCGAGATTGCGATAGCAGTGGTTTGGTGATCCCGTGGAGGAGACACCACAGCCGGAGTAGCGACAGCCCGGCGCCACACCAAGAGGATGCCAAGCACCGTTTCCACTGTTGGCCAGCATCTGCGCCTCGCGCTTCGCATGAGAATAAGCCCGCGAATCCCTGCTGATCTCGCCCGGCATCAGCCCGCCCGGTGATTTGGAAACTACTGGAGTAGTTTGCTCCGGCGATTTGGCGACACTCTTCCATGGCCCCCAACTTCCGTCAGGCAACTGACTGCGAGTGCGGGTTACCTTCCCGCCCACCTGTGACGACGAGAACATGGGGCGGTAGCACCGGTTATTCGCACACTGAGCATCAGCATTACAGCAAAACAAACAAGCCGCGATAATCGCAGCCACTCGAATCACAAACATCGCCATCTCTCCCTATACAAAAAGCCGAACGAGAACACCCCGCTCGGCCTTGGACTGAGTCACCGCCAGCGGCAACCGTTGAACTTCCATTTTATTGTCTTGGTTTGGACGCTGCAATACTGCTCATCGCCATCATGAGAACTGCGATTACAACTGACCAGATTGGAGCATCACCAATCATATTGATTGTCACCTCATCACATTCAATCTGCATTTATGTTGATGACTAAGTATCGACGCAATACAGGGAAAGTGTCGTTCTCCCCAGTGTCGCTCACAGTAATGTAACCATAGAAAATCCCTGAATTTGCAACGTCTTGAGGTTCAAAGTCTACATGCAATTCACCGTTTGTAGCGTCTGTTACTGTGACTCGTGACGTTGAGTCAGGAACAACCTCTACATCTTGCCTATTTAGCATGCGAAACGACACAGACAATCCTGTGAGATCCACAACTCGGGGATAGCCATTTACGTCATCTTGCTTTAGCTGCAAAGGCAATACCGTAAGCGTGTCACCAACATGCCTGTGATGAATCTGTTTGCTCATCGCGTTCCCTTAATGACCAGCCTTTGTCGCGATACGGCAGAGATCTGCATTCGCTGTTGGCTTGTGCCGAACACTGTGAGTCGTCGAGTGATTACAGGGTCCGCACCGATTCTGGGATTGAAACCGTTCAGCACCAAGTTTCGAGGTGCTGATCCTGCTCCAAGACCATTGGTGACCAGAGACATTATGTTGCTCGCGTTTTGTCGGTTGGGTTCGCTGCGTCGTTCAGAGTGTATGTTGCCGCAGCAGTGGTTTTGTCGAGCTTCCGAACTGTTTCAGTAGTTTGGAACACGTTGCGTTCCAATAGGCCCTGCTGAATTAGCATAACTGCCTGTGTCAAGGTCGGCGCGACTCCATCGGCTGCGTATGACTCAGTCATCTGCGTCGTCAGGATGTCGGCAACGCTAATGTCATTCAGTGCCGAAATTGCCGCCGGAAGCGTCGTGCCAGTGTCAACCAAAATGGCATCGACATTGGAGCCAACGGTCGCCAGTGCCGCCGCTGTCGCCAGTGCCGCGTCGGTGATGGCCGTGTCGCATTGTGCGTTGACATCTCCCGTAGAAACGTCGTTCAAATCGTCAAGCGTTGTTTTCGTTCCGCTGATGCTGTAGCCGGCTTTGTCGTTGTTAATTCCTACGGTCACTTCACCAGTCGTCACAGTGATAGCCAGATCCGCAAAGTTCAACGGAGCACTGGCGGCAAGTAACGCGCTATCAGTTCCTCGCATGTCGGTGTTTGTGGTCGTAGTCGCAACCGTCGTTACATTTGAAACTGCCCCGCCTGACGTTGTGATTGGTCCATTGCTGACGATGTCTGTAGCTGCAACGTCGTTCAGTGCTGCGATGCTGGCTGCTGTTGCGAGTGCGGATAAGTCAATGTGCGGTCCTTCGACGATCTCGTATGTCGACGAGTTGTCTGGTGTCGTTGCCCACGCCTCGCCAACCGTTGCAGTATCTGTCGAACCAACGTAATCACTGATCATTCGACTCTGACCCGCACCTGTACCGCCAGTAATTTTGACGATGTTGCCATTGAGGATGTCATCAGCAAACGACTCAGATGCTGCCAGCTGGATTGTGGTCGATGTGCCGCTCTGGGCAGTTCCACTGGCAAGCGAGCTAGATGCTGCAAGCGTTCCAACCGTCGCATCAACACTCACGCCCTGAGAAACATACTGAGCGTCAGGAACTGCCAGAGAGCCGGTGTACTCACTCGCTGGTCCGAACGTCGTCCCGCTGCGAACGTCAGTCGTCGCCGGGTTCCCGATGTCCGTACCGCCTGTGTAGAGTGATCTAGCATCGCCAGCAATGCCGCCGTCATCAATCCGATATGTATGCGTCATCTGTTGTGATGAATCAATCAGATACGGAGCATAATAAAGGTTCACAGGATGAATTCCGGCAGTGCCGGAAATTACATCTCCTCGATGAACTACCGCCCCAGTGCCGGTGGAATCATTGACAATAGCGGGTCGTGTTGCAGATACAAGATTGCCAGTGATCTCGATGTTACTTGACGACGATTGCAGTATTGCAGAGCCAGCGTTTCCACCACTAACTGTGCCGGTAAAATCTAAAGTTGCTGTGTCGTCAACCAAGATAGACGCAGATGCCGCACCACCATCAACATCGCCTACAACAGTTAAAGCGCAATTACCATATACCTTGACGGTATTCCTAAAAGTTGGCCCTCCCCCACCAATAGTCTTATTTCCAGTAATATCGCCGGTTATATTCACTGCTCCAGCGTAAGCTAGAACCGCATAAAGGTTGGACGCCGCCGAAACTGATTCCAGATCACCTGTGATATTCAGCGTTCCAGAACCACTTTTTACAATGCCTGTCGATGTACTAGTTGTCGCCGTTATATCACCGACAACGCTAACTGTTCCAGACCCACTGTCTGTGCAAAGAGTGCCACCAACAGTCTGAAGATTAGCAGTAATGACTGTTCCCGCTAGTAAATTAAAACTGCCTCCAGCTGATGCCGTTACTCCAGCGGCGTTGGTTAGAGTGTCGACCGTCACATTCTGGTCAACGGTAACGGTGAATCCGTTAGGGTGTACTGTATCTCCCGTCGTAGGCAACGACACTCCACCGTCCCATGTCGCAACAGCTGACCAATTGCCGCTTGCTACTGCATATCGTTCCGCCATTGATTCAGTCTCCGATGTAAGAGTCAATTGCGGCATTGATAGCGGTCAGCAACGCCTGCACCTTCGCGTCGGCATGTGCCACGCTTGAGTCCGCAACGCTGACCGCAGTGGTCTGCCCCTTCGCATCGGCACCCCCTGCCGTTGTGCCAATCTCAGTCACTCGAACTGATAGAGCAGCCTTTCCGTTTGCTGGTCGATTGACCGAGAGCAGCACGGACTTCTTGTCAAACGTGTCAACCAACGACGACTCGTAGGCGACTTGCACCGCGTCTGCTGTTGGCTCCTCGCCGGTTTCCGCTTCGGCCTTGCTGACGATGGTGACGCCCTTCGCCTGCACACGGTGAACCAGACCTTCAGGCCACGCTCCGGCTTGAGCCAGTAACGGTAACATTTCCTGCACTTGCGGATCGCTCAGGTCGATGCCATCGAACGCCATTGCGTGATACGCAGCAGTAACTCTCGGATTCACGCTTTGTTGAAGCGTCGAAAGAATTACGTCAGCTTCGGTTGTTCCCGCCGACATGCCGTCAGCTTGCCCTGAGAACTCAAGCATCAGCCAGCGTGAGCTTCTCAGTGTTGAATCCCGCTGTTTGACTGTATCAGACTTCAGTGCCGCAACGGCTGCTGACCAATCGCCTGACTCGCACGCCGCCCGTGCTGTTGCGTTTGCTTGAATGACGCTTGCGAGTGCGCTCATTAACCCGATCTCCGTTGTAAGAACTCAACGCCGCTTTCGCCCGATGCGAACAGAAGCAGCGTTATGATTTCAGTTTCATCAAAATCAGACGCAGTTAAGTAAAGCACCAGACCCAGAATCGCTACACGGAGAATGCCCCATATCGGGTGATGAGCTGTACGAGACGCAACGACTTCATTCATCTCTCTCTCCGCGTTGTCGCAATTCTATCAAGCATTTCTGGTAGCTGTAAGGTGCTGTACTGTCGCCACAAATCTTCCTGACCGTTCTTGCAGCACGGTCCCTTTTCCGATTTGTGTTGAAACAAATTGGGGCATCTCAATCGCCTTGTTGCATGAACATTGTTTGATTCAACCAAAATGGAACGCAGGGCTTTCGGCGTGTTTTTCTGCACACTGCTGCCATGTCATGTCGTTGCCGTGTAGACGTTGCTTGCTGCGTTATTGTTGCCAGCGAGGTCTGTGCAAACTGCCGCTGGAACTTGAACGGTTACATTCGTCCCAGAAATTGTCGGAGTCACCGTGAGCGTGTAGACGGCCCCCGAGCCTGTCAAAGCATCTGCGGAAGCACCGGTCACTGTGAGGTCACCGATGACCAGTCCGGTCACAGCTTCGTCGAATGTGATCGTAACGTCGTGAGGAACAGATTGGATGCCCGCAGCAGGACCCGAGACCACCACCGTTGGATCGGTGATGTCGTACACGCAACAGAATTGTTTGTAACCGTTCCCCTGCAATGGGTCTGCCACCGCAGTCACCGAGTCCTTCGGAATCGCAAAACAAAACTGGCCTTCTGCGGCTGGCGTCAGATCTACAGTGTAGACCAAGTTCGGCGTCACTTCAGTGAAATTTGCAGCAGTGCAGTTGGTGAGCTGAAGATCGCTCAAATCAAAACCATTGACAGGCTCCGACCATGTGATTGTCACAGTAAACGGAGCCATGTTGGTTGGGCACGGCCACCCTGTCTGGAATTCTGGCTTTGGACCGCCAGTTTCAACACTCGGCCGTGGTCGCAGGTACTTGAACCGCTTGGATACCATGTCAATTCCGCTCCCCGAAGCGATTCAGTTGGTAGCCTCTGGCCACATTTGCGGCCGCTGTGTAGCCCATGCCGTACCGCATCAGCCGGCTGACGTCCCTTGCGAACTGTTGCTGCTGTGCAGGGCTTGCGACACTAATAGGTCGTTGCGCTTGCCGTCCGGAGTTCTGCCCACCAGCCCCTGCCCCTGAAGGTTGGACAGCCCCTGATTGACCGCCTCCCAGTTGACCGCCTCCGGCGATTCGTTCGATGAGCTCTTTTCGGAGTTGGTTTCCGGCTTTTGGGTTGTCTGCGAGTCGCTGGGCGTAGTCATTGAATAGCTCCGACAGTCCTGTACCGCGGTAGTTTACCGTGCTGTTGAAATCCTCCACCAGACGGTCCAGTTCCGCCTTGCGGGCCTTGTTGGCTTCCGTGTCGACAATGTTACCACCGACAGACTCGAGACGCTCCGCGGCTTTCTTGGTACTTGCTCGAGCAAGCGCCGTCCGCATGCCGTTCAAAGCCTGTCGGACGCCACTGATCAACTCAGACCGCTCGACGATCAGTGATTCTTTGAAATCGTCGTCACCGAACAGACCGCCACCTCCGCCGTCGCTTCGCTTCTCGCCAGCTGCATCATACTGGCGAGCCATCTCAGCTACGACAGCATCCGACAGCGTTTTGCCCTCATTCTCGGCCTTGTCGATGCGTCTTACCAGTTGGTTCTGCTTTTCGTGGTCCTGTAGGTTGTTCGCAATGGCCAGCGCTCGTGATTCCTTCATCAACCCGCTGGTTAGCTGGTGGAACATCGTGTCCGAAACCTGGCTGAGCGCCTGTGCCGGCTGTGCAATGCGGCCCTTGAGACTCACGCCCAGCTGCCGCATGTCTTCCGGTGTGCTTCCAGTGTCGCGGATGAACTTGGCAGCGTCCGTTGCTGTTCCGTTCTCGTCGGCGATGTTCGCGAGAGCTCCCATAGCACGGGCCGTTGTGGCGTCTGGAGCGTCCACGTAGTACGCCGGGACCAGACCGTTGAAACCTTCGGCTCGGTCCGCTCTCTGTGCAAGCTCGTGACGATGGTGGCCGTTCACGACGTACGTCTCTCCATCCTCCGGATCGTGCCACACCAGAAACGAGCCCATCAGCATGGGGTTAAAAACTTCCGCGTCCTTCAGCTTCTGCGATACGCCCCCGCTGCCGATACCGGACACCTTGTACTGAAAACGCCCTGGGTCCGCTTTGATGTCGTCGATGTCCATCAGCGTCAGCCCAGTGTATTCGCTGAATTGGCCCTTCTGGAGTCGCTCAATCGGCTTCTCTGCGCCTGGCACCTGATCAATCGGCGGCGGTGGCGCGTTCTCTGGCGTCGGGTCTTCCCACTTATCGAACAGGTACGCCTGCTTCTTGGTTCGGTCCGGCGCCCACCGTGCGTTGGCGCGTCCGCGTTTGAACCAGTCCGGCGGGTCTGGAATGACTTCGCCTTTCGCATTCGTAAACGGTGGCTCTGTGACACCCTTCGCGCGATGTTTGAAGTTGTCGAGAGCCCCGTGAGCCTGACCTACCAGCTGCTCCGCCTTCTCAAGCTCGGCGCTGGCTTTCCGCTTGGCTGCTGGCGTGCTGTTCGGATCGTTGTAGACGTCGTGGAGCTTCTGCCTGGCCTTATCGGCCGCTTCAATGGCATCGTCCCGCGTCTTCGTCAGTCCTTCCTGGGTGGATGCCGGCAGCTGGTCCGCCTCTTTCATGTCCAGGGGATTCGGCTCGTCCTGTCGCATCATCTCTGACGGTGAAACCTTGTGCTTCTGGCCGTCTTCGTCAGTGACTGTGAGCGTTCCGGACCCTGTGCCGAAACTGATCCCGGTCACCTGCCCTTTGAGTCCGCCGTCAAGGCTCTCAACCATCGTCCCGCGCGGGAATGTCTTCCGAACGTCGCCGATCGTCTTCAGATCCTGACGGCGCTGCTTCTCGGTGTGCTCGCCTTCCTCCTTGTTCTGGTCGACCTGACTGATGTTCTGCCCCTCGAGATTGTCGGGCCCCTTTTCAATCTGCCCCCCACGGCCCACAAATACAGGTGTGCCGCCCTTTTCCCCTTCTGGTGCCCCTTTGTCCGATCCAATCGTAATCCACTCATACCGCTGAACCTGGCCGGCTCTGAGATACTTCGCCACGGCAGCGTGAGCGGCGCGGCGGTAGTCGTTTTTGAAACGCTCCTCCGCTTTCTGCGTTGACTGCGGCGCAGTCTTGAGCGATTCGGTCACAGCGTCCAGCTTCCTCTGCGTCTCGTCCAGCTCTGCTTGCTTCTTGAATGGCTCCCCAACTCTCGACTGCATCGAAGCTGCGGATTCCTCGTGCATCTTCGCCTGCTGGCGTTTGTCGTCCGCACGCTTCCCAAGGTTGCGGGCCACGTAGTCAACGGACCGCGTCGTCTCACCCGTGGTGTAATGCTGACCGCTCGCGCCCTCGAGGTAGAAGTTGCCTGCAAATCGGTACAGAGGCATACCGCGGACTTCGCCCACCCTTATCCGCGCCGACTCAGCGTACCGCGGAATCGTTCGGCGATACGTGGGAATCGATGCCCAGATCTCATCTGCCTTGTCGCGTAGCGCGTCCATCTGCTTCTGCTGGTCGGCCGCTTTCGCATCAGTCGCCGCACCCTCAATCCGCAACTTTTGCTCCGCTCGAGCTTCGCCAGCCGCATGGTCGTCAGCCATCCGGGTGGCTTCCGATTTGAGTACCTCCGCCTGCTCTCGTGCTTTTGCGACACCAGCAACCAGCTCCCTCTGCTCTCGCGTGTGACGTTTCTTTGATCGCTCCAACTTCTTGAGGTTTCGGCTATAGGTCACCTGATCCAAGATCCGAGTGTCTCCAGCCGCGGCCGCTTGCAACTGCTGCGGTGTGAACGACTCGGCGTCTTCCTCAGTTACTTCCCGCTGTAAATCCGAACCTTTGTCAGTGACTGTCTGGTTGATGAACCCCTGCTTCCGGCCCACGATGCCCCAGCTGATTTCATCCGCGGACCCTTCCGACACGTACCGCCAGATCTTCACCTCGTCGTTCAGATTGCCCTGACGGTAGCCGCGGCCGTCTCGCTGCGTGTTCTCGGTCGGAACGTACGGAACGTCTAAGTTGTGCATCTCCGCCAGATGCGTCTGCACGTTGGTTCCTGTGCCCAGCTTCTTGGACGAACCGATGCCGATGCGGCGCTTGCCAGACTTCAGCTCCGCGCTGACCGTCTTTTTTTGCAGGTCGGTCAACTTGCTATAGTCGGCGATCTCCTCGCGCGGAATGCCACCAGCCACCAGCTTGTCGATGATGTCTCCGTACAGGTGGAACCCGGTTGAATTGGACGGGTTTACCCCGATGTCGGAGAAGATCAGCTGTGTCTTGCCGGCTTTCTCCGGGTTGTGGTATGTGGCCAGCACGTTCGCCACCATCGTGTTGACTTTGGAATCTGGACGGTCCTCGGCATTCGGGTCGTACAGACGTGGATCAACAGCAGCCTGCCGCGCGAGCGTCGTGAGGCTGACCATGTTGTCGTCACCCTTGCCCGGCCGCTTCGGAATGTTGCGAGCCCGCAGGGCGATCTCGTCCATCACCGCCTGCGTCGTGTCGTTTGCCGGCTGGACGTAGACCGAGTCGATCCGCTTCGGTCGCTTGATCGCGTCGGCTACGTCGGGGTCACCGCCGCGCTTGTATTCGTTGAAGGCGTCGACCGTCCGCACGTCCAGATCCTGCTGTAGCATCTGCATCAGCTCTGGTACGTTCTGGAACTTGGTGAACCGCGTAACGTCTTTGTACTCGCCCGCTAGATTCGGCTCGGTCGTGGTCTCGCTGTCGCCGAATGCCTTCGCCCAGCTGTCGAAGTGTTTCAAGCCACGCTTCTCGAGCTCGTCCGGTTGCAGGTACCGCTGGATGTTGTAGACCTCAGCCATTGTATTGCTGATCGGTGTACCAGACGCAAACACCACTCCGCGGTTGTCGTGGTTGTCCAGCATCCACTGCGTCTTCATATACATGTCAAGCGCCCGCTGACTGGCCGCGGTCGGGATGCCCTTGGTCCCCTTCAGACTTGTGTTGACTTGCAGGTTTTTGAATGCGTGCGCTTCATCGACGAACAGCTGGTCAATGCCGCTCTGCTCGAACGTCAAGGCGTCGTCCCGCTTGCCCTCTGTGACGTCCTTGATTCGGGCCTCGAGTTTCATTCGGGCCTTTTCCATGGCCTTGACCTGCCGCGTGTCGGAACGCATCCCCTTGCCGTCCTGCGCCCTGCGGAACTCCATCGCACTGTCGAGGTCGTCGAGCTCCTGTTGCAAGAACCTGGCTTCGGTATCACGCTCCATCGGCAGATACTTCATCTGCTCGTGGCTCATAATGACCATGTCCCAGTCGCCGGTCGCCATCTTGCTGATCCACTCTTTACGTTCCGTCGCACCGAACTTGCCGCTCGTGCTGAGGATCTTCGCACCCGGGTAGAGCTCCCGTGCGTCGAGCTCCATCTGATCGAGTGTGGCTTTCGGGACCACGATTGCCGGCTTGTTTGCCAGCCTCAGCCGGCGCAGCTCCATCGCACTCGCGACCATCGCCGCCGTCTTGCCGATTCCCACCTCGTGAGCCAAAAACCCTTTACCCCGGCTGATCACCTGTGCGACGAAGTTGGCCTGCGGTTCGCGAAGATTCCACGCTGGAGTCATCCCTGGGAAGTCGAGATAGCTGCCGTCATAGTTGGCCGGGACCGTGTTGTTGTACTCGTCGTTGTACGCTCGCGCGAGTCGTTCGCGGCGGTCGGAGTCTTCCCAGACCCATTCGGCAAACTGCTCTTTTACCTCCGCCACCTTTTCGCGGGCCGCATCGGTCGCGTCGACGTCAACGTATCGGTTCCCTTTGCTGTCCTCACCCCACACCGTCAGCGTCTTCGAGTTCAGCGCCGCGTCAACTACTCGCTTCCACTTGAAGCCACCCACCTCCAGCTTGTGGTCATGCGGCAACCATGCGTTGGCCTCACCTCGAGCCATGTCGACAGACCACTGGCCCAGCTCTGGACTGTACTCGATCTTGAACACGTCCGGACGTCCGCCAATTGTGTCGCTGAGCCACTGCTCAACGTCGCTCGGTGGAATCCACGGGCTCCCCATTCTCACGCCGATGTCGTCGTATGCGATGTCCTTCGGCTGAACCGCTTCGAGTGCTTCCACGTTCACCTTGTATCGCTCGTCGGCTTCTGCCGCTGCTCGAGCAATCGCCAGCTTGTCCTTAACGTCTCCAGACAAGTACGACCCGCGTTCGGTCCAGCCGTCCGAAGGATCTTCAAACGCCAGTCCGGACTTGCGCATCTCGTCCTCGACATCCTCCAGACGTAGCCCTGTCAGTTGTGCCATGTAGTCAGGGTCGATGTTGCCCCGCTGTGCGAGACTGATCCCGTACGCATCAATCACATTGTCCGCGGTGGTCGGCTCCACGTGCGGCCGAACCGTCGGCTTCTCGAAAATCTCCGCCTTGGTGGCCGTCTTTGTCTTCGCGTCCCAATCCTCGAGCGCCAGCATTACAGGCAGGTCTGGATCTTGAGCCATCGCTCGCAAGTTGGCCGGACTGTGCAACGGGCCGTGAGTGTCCACAAACATGTCGTACGAGACGCTCAGCTTTTGCCGCATCTCGTCCGCGTCTTCGCCAGCCAAGTCGGCTCGCATCAGGTCACGCACGCCAGAACGGACGTCCGCGGCGTCTTTGATGATCGCCGCCTGCTTTGCGTTCAGATCCACCTTGACGCGAATGTTGCCCACCTTCTGAAACACCTCATCGCCATCGACTACGAGGTTCCCGTCCCGCTCATCTTCTGCACCTGGCTGCGCCTCTGGTTCGTATGCGTCCAGATTTTCCGGCTGGCGGTCGCTCATGATGTTCTCTGGCAACCGGTTGATCGCAGCGTCTAGCATCTCGGTCAGGTCACCAGTCGACTGCACGCCCATCTCGTGACCGCCGTAGAGCGTTCCTGTCCATCCGATCTGGCCAAGGATCTGGTCCGGGTTGTGCTGGAAGTATTTGTTGACTGGAATGTCTTCGCCGCCCTCTGGGTCGGGAACTGATCCTATCTCGGTCCAGTAGTCAGCCGGAACCCGCTTACCGTCAACGAAGTGGTACACCCGCCCCAGACTGTCGGTCAGGACTCCCGTGAAACCCGGTTTCAGCTGGTCCAGAACCTCCTTCGGGTTGTGCTCCGGTGCTGCCCCGTGTTCGTCCCGCTTCCTGAAGATCAGCATGTCGGTCACAACAGCGGTCCCGGCCGATTGCCCGTGCGCCCCTGATGGCATCCGAAAGGCGCCGACTAGATCCGCATTTTTCGCCATGTTCTTGCGGATCTTGTCGTTCTTCTTGTCCATCGTGCCCGTGCTGGTCACGTGCATCACCAGACCGCCCGGCTTCACCTTGTCGATCGTCTTCAGAAAGAAGTGGTCGTGGATGTACGGGCGCAGACGGTTGTAACGTCGCTCGCTCAGTCGGTAGTCACCGAACGGGACGTTGGAAGCAGCCAGATCGTAGAACCCGTCCGGCGCGCTGAACTTCTCGAAACCTTGATTCTGAATGTTGACCGACGGGTACAGCATCGAAGCAACGCGGGCCGTTGTCGTGTCCAGCTCTACGCCAGTCACAGCCGTATTCTTGCGGAGCTCTTCCGGCATCAGGCCGACATAGTGGCCCGATCCGATGGACGGCTCGAGGAATCGACCGCCTTTGAAACCCAGCCGCTGGGCAGCTTTCCAGTGCGCATCGACCACGGCTGGGTCGGTGAAGTGGCTGTTGAGCGTAGCGCGGCCGGCGCTCTTGCGGTTGTCGCGGGACTCTCTCGCTTCCTGCTTGAATTGTGCTTCACCCAGAAGGCTCTCGAGTTGCTCCGCTTCGGCCTTCCACTCTGGCCGCGGGTATGGGTCGAATACCTGCGGGTACTGGCCCCAGCCGTTGAACTTAGACAGCACTTCCTGCTCATCGACGGTCGCGCGGTCGCGTCCCTCGGCTTCGATCTGGTTCAGAACCTTGATCGCTTCGATATTGTGCTGAAACTTGGCCTTCTTGCCGCCCTCAACGAAGGAGTTGTCTTTGTAGCTCCAATCGGTGGAGCTCATGACGTTCAGAGTGTTTCGTCGTCGCTTTCTTCCGGTCTCGGGAACATCTCCGCCCGTGCCTGTGCCCTCGCCTCTGCTGGCAGCATCCCCTGCCGAATCATCAGCACCACGTCGTTCTCCGCCTGAGTCACTACCCCAGTCAAAAAGTCGTTGCGCTGATCCTCGCTCATCTTCGCCCACTCCGTCGGGAAGTTTTCGCGTACGTGGTTTTCGAGTCTTCTTCCCCACTCGCTTTTTGCTGCTCGACTTCGCATCTTTCTTCCCCTTCTTGCCGCTGCCCTTGGGAGCGAATCGGCCGCCCTCGGGGCTGCCGGCTGGATGGCGTTCGACAGTGTCCTCATCGAACAGGCTTTTCTGGCCTGGTCGGCTCTTAACCTTGCGGTACATCTCCCGCTCTGGCTCCAGCTGGTGCATCACTGCGACAGCTTCGTCCAGGTAGTGGTCAAGCACAGCCTGGCCGGCTTCGCTGTTGGCCAGTGTTGCCATTCTACGCCCGTGGTCGACCGCTTCCTCAATGATTCCATCGAGTCGGTCCAGATCCCGCCAGTGTCCGCCTGAATGGACCAGGCTGTACCGCATCTGCTTCGCTGCCATCAGTCGCAGCGCAGGGTTGGCGCTCTGGGTGGCGTGCTCGAGCGATCGGTAACGGCCGAATAGCTCCCGCTGAACCGGCCGCTCGTCCTCATCGTCGAGCGATTCGATGTAATGGCCCAGGCTGTATAGGTCGTCGTGCTTGGTTGGATCAACTTTCAGGTCGCTCGATTCCTCGAGTGCTCCGCGCACTTCGGTCTCGTCGAATCCGCGGTTCGCTATCATGTCCTTTGCCCAGTCGCTGACGTCGCCGGCGGAATGATTCTCCGACATGTCTGCGATCCAGTCCGGCAACTCGTAATCGTCGCCGCGTTTCTCAGCCTGGGCCTTGTGCCAGTTGTCCATCAGCTTCGCCCGGTTGCCGCCAGACACACCGAATATCGAGCGCCCCAGCTTGTCGGACAGGAAGTCGGTGTATTCCTCGAACGTGGCAAACTGCCCCGGGTCGACGAACTTCGGATTCTTGGGCTCTGCCTGGCCGCCCTCGACCGAACCGCTGCCGCTGGTGAACTTGCCGTCATCGGCACGCGGATGGTCGTCCTCACTCCACCCGTGGACCTTTTCGTAGACCGCACGTTCAACCGCTTCGTTGATCTGCTGAATGTTCATTCTTCGCCCTAGTATCGCGTTGCGGTCTCGCTATCCACCCAATCGAGCAGCTTCGGTAGGTTCTTCTCTGGGCCGAATGCCAGATACGTCCCGTCCACGCTCGAGGCTCCCAGGCCGTAGCCCACCGTGTCGAGCGATTTCCAGCTGTTGATGCGACCAAAGTGTACCGGTTTCTTTCGCTTGTGTGCTTCCTTGAGCATCTTGACGAACTCGGAGTTCGTGCCGCCCTTGGAATCGAAACCCCGCTTCCATTCGGTGCTTCCGCCGATGAACAGGACGTCGAAATCGTCCCAGGGAATTTCGCCTTGGTTGTTCTCGATGCCGTTCTGAGCCACCCAGGCTACCGGAAAACCCGCCTCGCGAATCTCACCCAGCCACGGCTCGCTCCGTTTCCTCGTCGCTTCCCAGTCGCCCACAACATCCGGAGCAGTCACAAACATCGCCTTGTGTGCTTCCGGCTTCAGATCCTTCAGCAGCTTCCGGAACTCCGCCGGCTTAAATTCGCATTTGCCGGTGTGCTCGGAGTAACAACCGTTGTCCACTGCGAACGCGCTGTAATCGTTCACGTGGTTCACGTACTGCCCAGTATTCGGGGTGATCAGGACGCCCAGCCCCGGCCTATCCTTCGCCGCCTCGCGTGTCTTCTTGTTGCTCACCCCAGTCAGGAACACCGCCGGCAGATTCCCGGGAGAGTTCAGCTTTTCGACTCCGTGGTATTCAGACGCTTCCTTGTTCGGTTTCCGCTTCGGGTGCAGCTTCCCGCCTTCGCCCTTCAATGGGTGGAACGGCTTGACCGGCTTCGCTGACTTCGATCGGCCTCCGCCGCTGGTAAATCTCCCGGAATCGTCGCGCGGATGGTCTTCCTCGTTGAACAGTGATATCTGCCGCGCGTACTTCTCACGCTCGTCTGGTGTGAGCAGAACGTCGCCGTACAGACCGCCGGCCTGCGTATTTGATGCGTGCGGTTCCTCTTCCTCGCCCTGACCTAACAGTACATCCGCGTGGCTGCCGTCCGTATTGATACTCTCGCCGAACAGCTCTGGTATCAGTTGCCTGTCAGTCATCGATAAGCCCCATGTCTAGCCAGAACTTGTAGCACTTCGGAAAGGTCGCCCGTATCGTTTCTCGCCCCGCAGCCTGTAAGTATTCCGTTTCGCTAAACAGCAATCGGCCGAACTCGGCGAATCCTTCAGATGCGTCTGTTGTGGCGTATCGCGTCAACGGAGCATCCTGCGACTTCGCCGCCCAGATTTCGCTAAGATATGCCGTCTTCCACTCGACCATATTGCTGTAGACGGACTTCGGGCCGTCAATCGCATGCGCGAACTCGTGAGCCTGGATACCTTCGGCTGTGTCTTTCGCTTCGCCCTTCCCGAACTCGGTGTACTCATCAAACGCACCGTTCAGGAACAGCCATTGCTCATCGAACATATAGAATCCGCCGATCGATCCCAGTCGACGGTTAGCAAGGTTGAAAAAGTTGTATTGGCGGGTCAACTCGTTCAGGTCGGGCGCGTATTTGATCCTCTCGAGGTTGTTGGCAATCTTCATCCTGCACGCGGCATTCATCCGGCCAACAACCGTCTTGGTGTGTGCTTGCACAGAACGCACCGCCGCTTCGTTGAACCCGTCGGTCTGAACGGCAGACAATACCGCTTCCTCCGAAAGCTCGCTGATGGCCATCGTTGCCTCATCACCAAGTTCGCTTCCGCTGCTTTTAATGCCGCCGATCTCCGTGTCACTCGCGCTTTTCGTGTCACTCGGCTTGTCACTCGTGGCGAACTTGCCGTCTTCATCCCTGGGGTGTGCTGACTCGTCCCAGTCGAACGCCTGCTGTCCTCTTCGATCCTTCACCTTGCGGTAGTTCATCCGGTTGTCATTCGGATCGAACGTGCCGCGATTGTCGGTGCTCTTGATCTGGTTCGGCTGAAACGCGATCCAGACCTGATGGTCACGGCTCCCCATGTGCCGCCCGCCGATGTGTGTGATGCCGTCGTAGCCCAGTTCCTTCAGGTATTCGTTCAAGGCTTCTTTCGTCGGCTTGAAACCCAGTGCTTCCTGATACGTGTACCCTTCCCTCAGTTTCTCCCGCCATTCGTTAGCCTCAGACATATGCCCTTGTTCCTCTGACTCGCGAATGTAACGCTCGAGCGTTTCTCTCATTGCCGGGCTTGCCGGGATCCGGTCATTGTCAGCGTCGAACGGCTTCCGAATGTTGAGATAGAGTTCCTTGACCTCCGAATCGTCCTTTTCCTCAAACAGATCGCTGACATCGATGCCGAACGTCGATGCAAAATAGTCGTGCTGGCTCTTGCTCTTGCCAACCATCCTGTGGACGCCATAACGCCCGGAATCAATGTCCCGCATGACGTCGCCCGCCTCCTCGATCAGCATTTCATCGTCGGATGCTTCTGCGACTGCCTCCACCCGATCGCGCAGCTTTGCGTTGGCCGCGTCCTCATCCATCGCGAGCGAGTATTCAGGCTCTCTCGCAATCTGGGTGTATTCCTCGGCAATGCCCCTGTCCTCTGTGAAGTAGAACCCCGGCCCGTACAGCAGGTGATCCGAAATCCCTCCTGCGGATGCCTGTCCGAAACGTGGCTCGAATGTGTCCCATCCGCCGTGTGACGTGCCGTGATAGGCTTTCTTCGGCTGTCCGTTCTCGTCCACCACCATGCTGTGCTGCTGCTCAGGCTCGCCGTTCTCGTCGACTACCTTTGAGGAGTTCTGCGGGTCGTTCTCCCAGTCGCCGAACCACTGCTTGAACGCTGGCGACTGAATAACTGGACCGCTCCAGTTGTCCTCTGCCTGTGGCTTCCGCTCCTCTGGAGCTTCTGGGGCTTCCGCGCTCCCGCCGCCCTCCTTGCTGGCGAATTGGCCAGCGTTGCCGGGTTGCCCCCTGGGGTGATCCTCCTCGTTCCAGTCGAACGTGCCCTGACCTTTTCGATCCTTCACCCGTCGATAGGGCTCTGGTCGTCCTGGCTTCCGAAACAACGTCATCTGCCGCGGGTTGTACTCGACCTTGTGACCTGCCAGCCGGCGATTCGTGTCACTGATCAGGCTGCTCTCGGTATCGATCCGGCGCACCTGGAACTTGTCGCCCTTGCCCTTGGTTTCTACCTCGCCCTCGGACGCGGCCGTCTTCACTTCCTTGATGAAGTCCAACAGCTTCGCCTTGCCTTTGTACTGGCGAAAGAGCTCAACCGGACGAACCCACCCCTCCGTGCCTTTTAACAGGCTGTGAACGTCGCGATTGAGCTCAGTCGCAGGGACGTCCATTGCACGCGCGGTCTCCGCTCCGCTCGTGAACTGGCCGTCCTGGTCCCGCGGATGATCGCCCTCGTTGAACTGCGCCCTGTACAAGTCGCGGACCATCCGGTCAAATCGCCAATAACGGTCGACGTCCGCCCAGGTGTAGCCCATCCGCGCGTAGTTCGCGGGCGCTCCCTGGCCCTTTTTCATCGCCCCCTTCGGCATTTCCCAGTCATCGCCGACGTGGATCGGCTCGGTAAACTCGGTGCTCATCGCGAGCTTCTTGAGCTCGTCCGGGGAGTCAGTGACAAAACTGACGCCCTGTTTCGCCCAGTCGCGGATGCTGACCCCTTCGCCCTTCGGGGTGGCGCTGATGGTGTGGCCTAGCTTGTCCTCCATCTCCGCCAGCTTCTCTACCGCGTTCGGGTCTAGCTCCTGGTTACTCGCGACCTGGTCCGGGTCGGCGAAGATGCAGTGCTGACAGCTCAGCCGGTTGTAGCCCAGGCGATACGCTGGGTGCGGGTTGATCCCGTGCTCTTTGATCTTGTCCCACACTTGCTGTTCGGACCAATCCAGGACGGGTCTGTAATGATGGTTCGTCCGGCTTTTGTTGTGGGTCCGGTGCTTCTCGCTCTCGAGGTACTTGGACCGCCGGCCGCCTTCCTCGCGCCGCTCGCCGCTGACGAACAGCAGCTTGTCGCCCTTCAGGCTCGGATCGTTCGTTATGCTCCGCGCCGCTACGTCGATCTTCAGCGTAGCGCTGCACCACCGTTTCCCCAGATCGCATGACTTGGCGGGCCACTTCTCGCGGGTCGTCTCGCCGCCTTTCGTGGTCGGCAGAAACTTCCGCTTGCCGTTCTCATCCTCGAACCACACACCTTGCGTGCGTTCCTTGTGGCGCTCCAGCTCCCGCTTGAATCCGCCCTCACGCCACTGCATCCGGAGCTTGACGCCCAGATGGTCGGCGATCGCTCGCACGTAGTCTTCGGTCACTGGCCAGTCCATGAACCGCTCACCGTCGCCGTCAATCCGCTGGTGCCAGAGCTCGATTTTCTTCGGGTCGACTCCGCGGTCGATCAGATCGAGCACCGCCGCCAGTGAGTCCTTGCCGCCTGAGAACTGGACCAGAACCTTGTCGTAGGACTTGATCGGATGCAGCTTGACCGCATTCCCGGTGCTGGCCTCTGGAGGATCGCCGCCTGTCGGAGCGTTGTTGAGGATCGGCAAATCAATTGCGCCGAACTCAGCTGGCAGCTCATCGGACGGTGAATCCCCGGCGGGCTTGAATTCGCTTCGCCCACCGGGTCGGTTTTTTCCCAACGGCTTCGGCCTGTCCTCCTTCCGGCCGTCGCCACCCCTGCCCAACAGATCCGGCGGACCTTTGGTAATCTCGCCGCCCTCGACGTACACGTGGCTGCCGTTGATCGTCTTCCACTCGCCGTCGTCCTTGCTGCCGAAATCGAACGTCAGTTGCTTTTCGTATCGCTCGACTTCGCCCAGGTTGTAGGCCATCCGGCTGTAGGCAGCGTTCCCCTGGGCCTGAGTCGTCGCCACGATCACACCGCCCTCTTTCGCTGCCTGGCCGAACACCTTCTGCACCATCGGCAGGTAGGCGTCGAGCTTCGCATTCTGCTGAAATCCGCGGCTCGTCGCTTTGCCCTGGCCGCTGCCGTCGCCCTCGTGGACGTCGATATACAGCATTCCGCCCGGTGCCAGCAGCGACTTGGCGTTCTGGAGTGCCTTGATCTGTTCCTCCTGCTCGGCGATGACGTTCAGCACGTTCGCCATGGTCGCAGTCGGAGCGCCGCCGGCTTTCTTGATCGCTGCGACAACGGCCTGGTTGTGGTCGCCTGATCGGTTGAAGGGATCTAGCACCAGGTTGTTCACGCCCAGCTGTTTCAGGAACTCGGTTCCCTTGTCGTACTTGCCGCCGCCATAGTCCAGGTTGATTGAGTTCGGCTTGAATCCGCCGGCCTTCTGCACTCGCTTGAACAATGCAGGCACCTGGTTGAGTGACGTCCCGGCGCTGTCAATCTGCTGTCGATACAGGTCGACGTCGCCATCCCGCTCGAACCGCTCCACCTTGCCCTCGGGCTTGCGGTCACCCGTGTCAAACTCCGGCATCTCGCGAGTCTGGTACTCGCCGCCTTCGTTCACGTACGTCACGTCGCCGCCCGCGGCCGTTTCCGGGTCGTTATACATGCTGTCGATCGCGTCCGTTTTCATTTGGTCGACACCACTAAAGCCAACAGCCGTAGCTTGTGACGTTCCATCGCCTGCGATCCCGTCACCGTCGCCGTCCTGCGGGATTCCACCCATGGGGGCCATGCCCGGCATTCCGCCGCCCATGCCGCCCATCGGGTCCATTCCCTGCTGTGCTTCCGGGTCAAGTTGTGGATTCTTCAGCACGCTTTCGTTGTCGGTTGGCACGCTCGCACCGATCATGTCCATGACGTCTGATTCGCTCAGACTCGCGCCCATGCTCCACGCCGCCTGATATGCCTCGAGTCGCTTCTCCACGTCCGGAGACTCGGTCTCGATCTTGAATTGCAGAGCAATGCCTTTGGACTTCGGAAAGTTCCATTCCTGCAACGGTCGGAGCAGGTCGCGCGTAATCGTCTCCTCGAGGTTGACCGCGTCGTATTTCACGATCATCAAGAAGGAGTTGTAGTGGAGCTCCGCCACGCCTGAGCCTAGCCCGGTGGCATCCGCCTCTGTGCTCAACGTCTGGCCGAGAATGTACCGCTTCGCTCGGTGGCCGAAATAGTTGGTCACGATGTCCTTCAGGCTCTCGATTCCCGACATACCTGGCTCGATCACCTGCACGTCATACATGGCGCCCTCGTCGCCCATGGGTTTCGGGAAGAACACGACGTTCCGCTGGTTGCTGATTCGGTCGGTGGCTGCACTTTTCGCCGCTTCCAGTGCGCCCTTGTCGCCGGCCGGATAGCTCCAAATCTCGATTCCGCCTGCGGATCGCTCGAGGTACTCCATCAGGAACGATAAAGTCTCCTGCTTCTGGAACCAGTCCCAGTAGATGCGCGACCGAACACCCACGCCGTGGATCTGCTCGCCGCCCCAGTTATCCTCGTACGCTCCGTCCTCGATTAGATGCTTGTGAACAACCAACGAACGTCGCTCGTACTCACTAAGGAAGTAAGCCAGCCCGTGCCCAGTCGGCTCGACTTCCCACCGCTTGTTGATTTTGGTGCCGATCTGCTTCCGATGTCCGACACGCACCCCCAGCTGATGGATTGGTCGAGTCGGGTCCAGCTGGCCATCGTCATAGCGAAATACCAGCTTGTCACCGTTGATCGGCTGCCAGCCGTAGTTCTCACGTAGCGGGGTCGGCATCACTCGCATCGCCCCGCCGATGTTTTGCCAGCCGTATCGGTTCTGCACCGCATACTTGCCGTACCAGATGGCATGCAGAAGGTTGTTGCGATACTCGGTGAAGCGACGTATCCGGCTCATGATCTTCGTCAGCTCGGTGCATAGGTCTTTCTGGCTCTGGCTGTTGTCGTCCTCCGGCTCGATGTGCCAGTCCAGAAGCGCCGTTGCCCGCTGCCGTGCCTCTACGCACTCCATGATGCCAACATCGTTTCGCATGAATCGCGAGTTCTCGATGCTGTGCTTGATCGCCTCGTCACTGGCTTTGTAGACGCGACTGTACGTGCCGTGCAGGCTCTGGTACGTCAACAGATGCGGCAGCGCGTACTGGCCGAAGTTGGGTGCAACACCGGGTGACTCGGTCGCCGGGTCCATGATCCCGGCTTCCTTCTCGTCGATCACCCGCTGGATGAATTCCGGCGGACGATTGCGGCCCTGTGCTCGGGCGGTGAACTCGTTGTGCAACTCGCTTTTCTCATCCGTGGTCAGCATGTATTAGCGTCCTCGATTCGGTCGCCCGCGGTTCGGTGCTCCGCGTCCGGGCGTTCCTCGGTCCGGGTATGGCTGGACAAGTCGGTCCGGCTTCTCGCTCGAAATCGTACGCCGGCTGCCCGTCCGGGTATGCCGGACGTTGATCTGCCGCTGAATATAGTATTCGTTTCCGCCGTATCGAGTCGCCTTTCTCGGGACGTAGCCCTCTGCGACCCCCTTCAGCTCGTATGGCTTCTGGTGACCTGAAACTGTACCACGCACACGCAAGTTGTCCCAGACAAAGACACCCGCGCTGATTGCCTTGCGGAACTCGCGGAACAGTTTCGGTTCGACGTTGTAGTAGAAATAGAGCGGGCCGGCGATCTTCTGTCTCCGGTCTGACCGCTTGCCCTGCAAGAATCGAACCTTGAGAACACCGTTCAGCGTGTTGTCAAAGTCGTAAATAAATCCGATCGAATGGACATTTGAGCTCTGCACTGGAATCATTTCACCCGTCACCATCGGATCGGTGCGCGGGTATGTCATCATCCGCCCGCCCTCGTACGTGGTGACATAGAACCCTTCCCGGCCTCTGATTACTGGCGATGCTTGAAGATAAGTTCCGTCATCCGGTGCCCGCTGTAGTCCCGCCGCCTCCGGTGTGCCCGTCAGCGTTTCCTTGCCCTTCCCGCTCAATAGCTTCGGGTCGACAAGGTTGATGAACTCAAGCGCCGCCCGTAACGAATCTTCTACGCCTGGATCTCTACCCGGATCATTGAGCCCCGCGTCCTGCGCGGCGTCGTCGCTCGCAAACACGATCTGCGCGAGACTTCCGCCTAGCGGTCCAAACATGCTCGATAGAACGCTGCCTACCATCTGCTCGACGAGACCGCTGCTGTACTTGTCAACGTCGCCCAATCGCGCCAGTTTCATCACTTGGCTGCCGACTTTGGTACTCGCAATGACGTCGCCCATTCCGCCGCTTGTGGCAAACTTGCTCAGTCGGTTTACCGCTCGCTTGGCTCTGCTGGTAGGAGTTCTCCGGCTCAGAACGCTCCGCCCCATTCTCGCCACGTCCAGGACTGCCGAACCCACCGTTGACCGTTCCCAGTCGCGTCGCGCTTGCTTCTGTGCCTCATCGAACTTTTGACGCCCATACCGCGCTATCGCGCTCTGGCTCAGCCGTTGCTTGCCCATTGTTGCAAACCGCCTACTAATGGTTAGGTGAGCCTCTCCACTGCGTCCGGCTGATGAAACCTGACACCATGACGGCTCCGCACGGGTCTCCTGATGCTCTCTTGTACGCTAGTGCCTTCCATCTGTGCCAGCGAGAAAACGAGGTATCGCAGCGCATCGCAGAGGTGGTCGTCCTTCTTTAACGGCCTTTTGGCCGCGTCTCGCGGGTTGAGTCCTTGGTCGCTCGCTCGCTCCCAGCTGTAGGTTCGCATTTCTCGAATCAGGTTGACGCAGCTTTCATGGATCACTAGCCGCGGTCGTCCGGTCGCTTCGTTCTTTTTCAGCAGGAACTGAACGTGCTCTATCCCCTCGAGGACGGCGTTCGAGCCTCGCATCATGCCCTGAATGTTTTCGTACTCGTCATTCGTGTACTGCGCCAGCTTCTGAGCGATCCGGATGTTATCGGGGCTCGCCGGGTCGGCGAATGTGCTCGAGAAGTACGGGTTGTTCCCCGGCCATGGCCACCGGTCCTGCACTTCGCATAGGTGGTCGATCGTCGTCTTAGTCTGGTTGGTGCTGTAATACTCGTCGTAAATGAAGTGTTCACCAACTCCGTTTTTGTAGCCCCAGATGCACGCAAACGGGTTGTGTGGACCTGCTCCCCAGTCAATTGCGCGGTAATGGTACACTCCCGGAGGAAAGTCTATGACGTCATCGCCAGCTACGTGCATCCGCGGGAAAAAGGTTGAGTAGATCAGCCCCTCATAGGAAGCAAACGCCCCCGTCATCCGGGTCTCAAGCATCTCCTCCGGGATCGATCCGTAGAACTGCTCAAACCATTCTTGCGTGATGTAGCCCGCTTCGAGGTTGCACTGAGTGTTTGCCCGCCACACTTCCCAGCTTGGGGGGAGTGCGTCGGTTTCGATCATGTTCTGAATCTCGTAACTCAAATGCGGATCGATCGGCGTTTGCTCAACCAGCTTCGAGCCCGGAAAGTTGTATTCTCGGCATCCGCGCAGAACTTCGTTCAGCAGCACGTACGGCATCTGTTCGATGAATGCAAATCCCCCGATAGCTCGAGCTTGGAACTGCTGCCGGCCCTGTTCGTAAGATTTGAACTCAAGGCACCAGTTCTTGTCGGGTGTGCCGGGCCACGGTTTTAGCGGCACTCGGTACGGCCAGTTCGACTTGCTGGACTTCCAGACCACTCGAGGCCAGTCGACTTCGCTGCTTGGTATGTGGCCACGTCCGTACAGCTTTTCCGCCCAACAGGCTTCCATCACCTGCTCGTACGAGCCTGCGATAATCCAGAATGGTGTATCACGCCGCGGCGGCTGCTGTTCCCGTAGAACGAACTTGGCCACTTTCGCCAGCGTGTTTTCGGTAGTCCCGCTTCCATTCCCGCCCAAGTGGAAGATGACCCCCGTGCTTTGCGACTCATAAAAGCTGGTCTGCTCGTCGAAGCGGTCCGGCTGGTCCGGCCGTGGCCGGTAGGTCAGGTAAGCCGGCAAGTCCGCGTGTAGCAGTGCTTGGTCTTCACTTGACAGCTCCATCGTCATCGTCGTCGCCCACCACTGTGTAATTTGATGAGTTTAACAGCACGTTGCCGATTCGGTTCAGCTGGTCCCGCTTTTCAATCACTGCCTCCGCCAGTGACTTGCCGGCTACGCGAATCTCGCCGGTGTGCTTCACTTCCATCGGAGCGTCAGCTCCCCAGATCTTGCGAATGTCGGCCAAGATCTCGCGGCATTCCCGCAAAAACGCGGGGTTGCCAGTTTGCCCCTTCCGCTTGCTGGTTGTCACCGTGCCGCCCGGTCCGCCCTCAGTCACCGTCGATTCTTCCGCGTCCTCCTTGCTGGCAAGCCATCCCTTGTACGCTTCAGCGTACAAAACTTGCAGCCGCGCGTGATTCTCCAGCTTGACCGTGCGAATGTCGTCCGTCAGCCGGCGAAGCATCCAGTTGCCCACGGCGGTCAGAATCTGCGTCACTCGCCCGCGAGAAACCTCGAACTGCCGGGCAATCTCCATTTGGGTGTGGATGCCCTCGTGAGCGAGCAAGTAAATTTGCAAATCTCGATCGCTCGGTGCCACCTCGTCGGGGTCAGCTTTGTGCTGCTTCCAAGACTTCCGCCCCAGACCACGTCCACGGTTGCCGCATTGCCTTGCGACCTGCTCGACCTTTTTCTTGGTGACCTTCTTCGCCCTCGCAGTGCGGTTCGCCTTAGAAGGAATCTTGGCGGCAGCTTTTTTTTTCTTCGCCAACGATGCGCCCCTCAGTTGCGCATATTGGCGAGATGGCCAGCAACGGACCGCGTTGAAATAGTGCAGCCAAACCGCGTCTTGATGATCTCCGACACCTCGCCGGCGGATGCGTCTGG
>Ga0208899_1000703_pt1 | contig 24745 bp, 25 predicted proteins | sample VirMetDEL_Nov_24_FD_184518 | JGI IMG/M metagenome (GOLD analysis project Ga0208899, IMG submission 184518) | Aqueous microbial communities from the Delaware River and Bay under freshwater to marine salinity gradient to study organic matter... | ecosystem: Environmental > Aquatic > Marine >... | reverse complement strand
TTGTACCCATGCCAAAAAAATGTTTTTCAGTACCATTGAAACTTTTTTTAAGCCACATACTTGCTGTTAATTTTTTCCTATTTGTAGGAGTTCCAAGTGTTCTTGTTAATCTTGTTGTAGCCATTAGCAAATCTCCTTGCTTATGTTATTGATTGACGATTTGAAAATGTTATTCATTAGTTAAATTGTCCCCCACCTGTTGCACCGAAGCTAGAAGTGAAACTAAAGTTTCTATCTGCTGTTTGACCTTCGGCATCTGTTATTCTAATTGTAAAGTTATAAGTAGTAGGTGTCGTAGACGACCCACCAAAATCTGTTGTTGTAATTACTCCTGCACTTGAAAGCGTACAGTTAGCTGTTGTTAATACTGATGTAGTTTCAGAGAATGTTACTGCACTATCTGAACTACCTGCAACTGTAGCAACTGTACCACTAAAGTTACCTGCAATAGTTCCAAGTGAACCTGCTGATGTACTAAATGATGGAGCAGTAGATGCAGTTAAAATATTGTTTGTACTTCTACCTGCGTTACCATCTGGATTTTCTATTCTTACATAATAGTTACCAGAAGCTAAAGTTACATTAACTGAAAGTGTTGTTGCATTTGTAAATGCTACTGTATTAGCAAGTGTAACTGAACCATCTGTTTTAATAAATTCTACTATTGGTATAGATACAAAGTTAGTACCTGTAATACTAATCGTGGTAGCTGTTGCAGGTGCAATTGTTTGAGATACATCTGCTACTGTTGGTTTAGTTTCTGTTGCATCAATCCAAGATAATTGGTTTGTGCTAGAACCTGATGTAGCAAGTACCTGTCCACTTGTTCCTACTGATGTAGGTAATACTAAAGTATAAGATTGACCAGAACTATGTGCAGGTGATTTAATTTTAACACCATGAGAATTTTGTGAGCAGTTTAATTGTATAGCACCATCTGTAGAAGAACCATCTCCTTTAACTGTTAATACTGGTGAAGGTAATCTGTCATTATTAATAGTACCACTACTTATGTTTGATGCGTCTATTGATGCTACATTAAATGTTCCGTAAGCTACAACATCAACAACATCTCCGTTTGCTAATGCTGATGCAAAAACTACTGATGTACCAGAAGTAATTGTAATATCTGATGAAGATAAACGAACTCCGTTTAGGTAGACATCAGCAAACCCTGCGTCATACGCAAGTGTTGAACCATTATCATCACTTCCTGTAACTGAACTAGGTGTTCCAGAAATTGTATAAGTAAATCTAGCAGAAGTTCCATTTATTGTAGAACCTGCCGCCGCCCAACCAGATGACTTGTATACTTTTAATTCGTTAGCTGTTGTGTCGAAATATAAGTCACCAACATTTAAACTTGTTGTTGGAGCTGAACTTGAAATTCTATATTGTTCTGCAAAGTTATTTACAGAGGCTATGTTTGTAGCAACTGTATTAATATTAGTTAAGCCACCTGCAACAGAAGTTATATTTGAGTTTGCTCCTGCTACTGTATTGATATTTGTAGAATTAGAATTTACTGTACTAATAGCTGAAGATAATCCTGCAACTGTATTAATATTTGAACTGTTAGAATTTACAGCATTAATATTAGATGAATTACTGTTTACTGCTGATATAGCAGAACTTATCCCTGCAACTGAAGAAACATCTGACGAAATTCCTGCAACAGTAGTAATGTTAGCATTTATTCCTGCTAGTGTAGTAATGTTAGAATTTGCACTTGCTACTGTATTTATATTTGTAATAGCACCACCAACTGTATTTACGTTAGCTATGTTATTTGAAACAACATCAATTTCACTTGTGCTTTCATTTAAGTCATCAGCTACAGTTTCTATTTCTGAAACTGCTTCTGCTAAATCATTAGCGACTGCAACAACTTTTGTAATATCCGTTGCAACTGTATTTACTGAACCAATATTTGTAGCTACTGTATTAATGTTAGTAGCATTAGATACAGCAGAGTTAATATTTGAAGCATTACTATTTACTGAATTAATGTTTGAAATATTAGAGTTAACACTATTTAATGTAGCTTTATCTGTAGCTGATAACCAAGTGTTTTCTAAATAGTTTTTAGTTGCAGCATCTTGTGCTGACGTTGGATCTGCGACATTAACAATTCTTTTATTTAAAGCATCAAACTGAAAGTTAGTTGCACTTTGACCCATTTTAGAACTGATAGTTTCAATACCTTCTTGAGCCATAAAGAAAGCTTGTTTACTGTCTGTATCTAAGTCTTCTTCTTTTAATACTGAACCTGCTACATAATCTGTTAATCTTGTTGCTTGTGATGTAGTTCTTGTAAATCTAATTGCTGCTGCATTTGCAGGTGCTGGACTTATATTAGCTGTAGCTCCACCATTACTAAGAGTAAATGATGTAGACACACCATTAACTGTACACGCAATATGTGATGCGTCTAAGTAATCAAATGTGATCGAAAAGGCAGTTGTGTTGCCGTTACCTGTATACTCTAAAAATGAATTAGCCATTAATTAATATAATAAAATTTTCTCCAAATCTTGCTTGTTTTTATCTAAACGTGACCCTGATGGGACGTTCTTCTTTAGGTTACCTTTGTATCTTTGAGCTTCTTTAATAGCATCTTTTACTTCAGGATATTTTTTAAGCATTTCTGCATAAGCTTTCTTAACAAATGCTCCATGCCACTTTTTAATAAGCATTTCTTTACCACCATCAAAGTTTAAATCACCTTGACTTCTCTTTTCCCAAGATCTGCCTTGCATCTTTTTTTCTAAATATTGTTCTATAGTTTGGCCACCTAGTTTAACTACACCAATTTGTTCTTGCCAAAAATCATAAGCTGACTGCTTACCATCAGTCTCTCGTTTTTTATTTTTAAAATCTCTTAAATCTATAGTTTTAAATTTAATTGGATCTGGTGGTGACAACGGAACTTTTAAAGATGCTATTTCTAATATAAACTTTTTGTCTGTATCTAGTTCTGATTTTAAACCTACACCCCAAGGTCCAGAGAATATAGAACCCCAACCATCAATGTTGTTGTAAAATCCTGTAGTTTTCTTTTCTATAATAGCTCCAAATGCGTCTCTTTTTAATTCTAAACCTTCAGTAGCTCCTGCTTTAGCAAAAAGTTTATCAGCCCAATCTCTTGTTTCATAAACATTTTTATCTTTTGGCATTATTTTTGGAATACCTTGACTTCTTAATGAAGCATAAGGAACAAAGTTACCCATTGTATTTCCAACAAATCTTGAAACACCTGCTGGTGTTAAATCACCTGCAAGTTCACCAAATTCAGCTATACCTCTTGTATAAGATTTATCAGTAATACCTTTCATTACAGATAAAACTGCTGCAGCCCATATTGGATATTTATCTTGCTCGTTCATGTTTCTAGCATTTTCTACTAAATCAGCGACAATACCTTGAGAAAAAAATCTTGGATCTAATCTATTGTAAGCTTTGTAAACATACTTACCATTACCCTCATCAACTAATATTGAATAAGGTTGCCAACCAGTTTTTCTCCAAATGTTTTGAGTTTCTTTATCTCTTGGACCTGCGCCGGTCATTTTTGGTAACTTACCTATAACTTTTCCATTTTCGTCTTTTATTTCAACAAAACTAGTTGCATTATCAAACGCATAAACAGCTACAGCCATACCTATCATTTGACGACCAATAACTTCTGATCTAGCTCTTGGGTCACCTGATTTCCATAAGTCTTGATTTTGTTTAGTAAAAAATCCTAAACCAGGAACACGATTACCAAAGTGTCTCCATAAGTTTGTAGGTGTTCTAATAAATGGTGCTATGAATCTAAATTCAGGCATACGATTAAAAAAGTTTTCAATATTAGAACCCCAGTTTCTATATGAGCCATCTTTAAGATTATTTGTAAATGTTGAAACTCTAGCTTCTTCAACTGCTTTTGCTACCATTGGTATTTCTACATTAGCTTTACCATTTGGTAACAAACCACTATTCATTATGTTTTCTACATTTTTATTAAATTCTTTAGTTCCATATTTTAATCCTTTATCTAAAGAATTTTCTACAGCTTCACGATGTAAGTAACCATTAAAGTTAATTTGTTTTAACATTTCATCACCTGTTAAAAGTAATCTTGATGGTAACTCTAAAAATCTTCCAAACCAATCAACTATAGTTCCAGCTTTACCGTCAAAGCCTAAATTTTCACCTGATATTGGTTTTACTGCTTTACCACCTCTTATTTCTAAGTTGTCTTGTGTTCTCATTAGTGGATCTAAAACTGCATCGCCTTGTCTAAATGCTAAAGCTACCATACGTAAAGTTTGTTTTGCGTTCATTACATAACCACGATATTGAGCTAATCCTAAAGCTACTGATCTTCCGTCTCTATTAACAATTCCACCACCAATTAACTCTAAAGGTCTATAAGCTATCTCATATAAACCTGAAGTCATGTTGACAACATTAGTCCAAATACCTGATAGTAAAGAGTTAATATAAATACTGTTTGTAACTTCAATAGCTTTTTGAGCTCTTGTTTTACCTGCAGCATCTATAATATCATCTGCTGTTTTTAATTTTGCTACTTTGTTTGCAATAGTAACTGCATCGCCTTTAAAATTTAAAATAGTATCTGTTACTTTTTGAACATCAATAACTTGTCCAGTACCACTTAAACCTTTTACTCTACCTGCTTGTGTAGTTCTAGCAGCTCCTCTTACTTGCTTTTTTAATGCTGTAGTTGCTTCTCTAATAATTTGTGTATACTTAGCAACTTCTTCTAAAGCTTGTGGTGTCCAGTTTGATCTTTGATCACCAAATGCTTTTGCCCATTTACTTGATACTTTTTGAAATTGTACAGCAATATCATTTAAAACTTGTTTAGTAGCTAACATACGAATAACAGCTTGATCTGCATCTGCTGTAGCTTTTGGTAAAGCTCTTAATAAAGCTTCAGGTGTAGTTGCTAATATTTTTGCTAAATCTTTAGCTGCTGCATTAGTTAATACATCATCTTGTAAAAAAGTTTTTAAACTGTCATCAAAGTTTTCTGCTATTTGATCTATAGTTCTTAAAACATGAGTACCAGATTTAAAAGCTTTTACATTTAAAATACTTTTTAAAAAACTTTCAGTATCTTTTTTAGCTGTCTTTTTTGCAACTTTTAATGACTTATCAATTTTATTTACATTGATAGCTTTGTTTTCTTTTAAATCTACTTTAGCAACTTTTTTACTTAATTTTTCTATTTGTTTTTGTAACTTTTCAATTTTTACATTATCAACTTCGTTACCAAGTTCTTTTGCTTTTTCTATAAGCTCAGTTCTAGCTTTTGATATTTTAACTATTTCAGTTTTATTTTTTATTACTTCACCAGCTTCTTTATAAATCTTTTCTTTTTTTGATAAGTCTTTTGTTTTTCTAGCATTTTTAATAGCTTTAATTCCCATTAAAATTTCTAAAGGTCCACCAATTACTAAACCTTCTAATACATTTTTTAATGCAGCTTCATTAGGTGTATCATCTTCGTCTGAAGCTAAATATTGTGTAACTGCATTATTTAATAAAATTGAATCTGACTCGACTAATAAATCTGATAAACGACCTTCATTTGGATCCCAAATAGTAGCATCTGCAATAGCTCCTGCAGTTGTACCTCTTAAACCTGCTTTAACTATCGTACCACCAAGTCCTACTCCTTTTAAAAATTTTGATGGACCAAGCATACCAAAAATAAATCTTGATACACCTTCAGTCATTGTACCTGCTGTAGTTTCTGGTTTATGAACGTGAAACATTTGTCTATCGTCAGGATTAAAATTTCTTAATGCTTCTTCTCTTTCATCACCAGATAACATTCTTGGTATAAAGTCATTCATCTTAACTTCACCATCACCCCAACCATCAAATCTAAAACGTCTTGTTTTTTCAGTTACTTCTGGGAAGTTTCTTTCTATATAATCTCCAGTAAATTCTGCTACGTTAACTAAGCCTTCTGGTACTGACATAGCCATATCTTTAGCAATATCCCAAGTATTAAAATCATCTGGTTTTTTATTTTTAATTAAACCAACATCTTTTGGTTCTATATTAGGATTATTTCTTTTCCACTCTTCCGCTTTTTTCTTTAAGTATTCTTCATTTGTCATTAATTACTTCCGTATAATTTATCAAGATCAACTAGTAGATCACCGATAGTTTTTGGTGTAACATTACCATTAGCATCAACATAACCATTTAGTTTAGCTATAGTTCCATAGTCTTCCATAAGTCGTTCGTCATTTGGATCTTGTTGATGTAATGCTATATCAGATGCAATTGTTGCAGCTTCTCTTTTAATATTAAAATTATTAGTACGAGAATTATACATAGTTAAAGTTTGTATATCTTGATCATCATACTTATTCATTAAATCAGTTTTTAATTCTGACAAAAATGCTTTTTGGTATTCTACAGGTTGATCACCATTAATTTTCATCCAAGCTTTAACTCTTTTGCTGTATTCATCTTTAGCTAAGTTAGCTCTTTCTAAACCATCTTGTTCACCAACACCTGTAACAAAATCAAAACCTGCTTTTTTAGTTAATACTCTTTCTTCTTGTTTGTACCAGTCTTGAACAACTACAGTATTAGATACTTTTTTCATTAAACCTTGATGTTGTATTTCTTCCATTTCAAGTGTTTGTTTTAAATTATTTAATTCTTCTACTGATTTACCATTTACAATTTTAGAACCATTAGTTCTTTTAAAACTAATTAGTTCATCAACTAAAGCTAATGCTGTATCGTAGTCTGCTGTTGGATCACCTTTAAGTGCTAGTCTTGCAATTTTGTTTTTATAAGCTTGTATAACTGCACCATTAAATTCTTCTTTATCTAAAAATCTACTTAAATTTGTTTTAACATCTAGCTCAGCTATTTTAGTTGTAACTTCATCAGTACCAACTACACTTTCTAAAGCTTCAATTAAATTATTTTTACCTTTAGTTTTTAATTTTAAACCATTTGATGACGCATAATTGCCGGCTAACTGTTGATTAGTAGCTCTAATATAACCATCAAGACCTTTTAAGAAAAATGAAGACTGATCTTTGTTTGCGTCAATATATTGTGAATCAAATTCTGATGACCAAGCTGAATATAAACTACCATCTAAATCGTCATTTTCTACATTTTCTGCCCACCACTCATTATAAGCTAGTGCTTTTTTAGTTTTAAATTCTGCTCCAGCATTTTGTCCTTTAATATTATCATATACTGAAATCCAAAATTCTGATTGAGTAGCATCTAATTTTCCACTATCAACACCATCTTGATAAGATTTTAAGTTATCTAATCTTGCAGCTTTTTCAGCTTCTTGTGTAGTTTTTTCTGTAATTTTTTTACCTTTAGCTTTTGCAAATGTATCAAAACCTCTAGCAAACGTATTTAAACCATCTACTAAAGCTGTCGCTTCACTTTCTCTTGATACAGTTTGTGAACCTATAAAACCTGATTGATACCTAATAGCCATTATGTTTGCCCGTAATAACCGCTGTCATATTTACCTTTAGAATCAACTCCAGCTCCAGCGATTTTAAGAGCCATTGCAGTTTTGCTTGGCATTACAGGTGCTTTAAGTGATGCATAAGATCTTTCCATAGCTCTGTAAGCATCTGTATAACCAAATATTGTTTGTGTATTAATATCTTCTACTGCTGCTTTTTGATTTAAGAACTCTGGTTGATATTCGTAACCTATATCTCTTAATACAGCATTTATGTTTGCATTACCTTTTTCAAGTCCTGCTAAATAACCTTCACTTTGTTTTTTAATTAATTCTGTTTCTTTTGCTTCTTTTTGTATAGCAATTTCTTTTTGTTTTTGTTGTTGCTCTATATCTAATTTACCTAAGTCTGATAAGTAAGCCATTTGAGATGACTTTCTAGCTTTCTCATTGTTTTCTCTTTGTATACGAGCTCTATCTTTAGCGTCGTCATACTCAGCTTTTGCTGATATAGTTTGAACTGCAAAATTTGTTACAGCCATTGCCATTGGATTACACATTAGTATTTTTTCTTTCTCTTGAGATTAATATAAAATTTTTATTTTTAGTTCCTACTTTAACTTTTTTAACTGGTTTAAAACCACACAGTTGTAACCATTTTAAAGACAACCAATTTTTTTCGTAAACATAATTATAAATTATTTCGTAGTCTTGTTGTAAAACATCTAGCCAATATTTACTTTCAATATAAAAACGTCTTGGAAACTTTTTAAGTTCTTCTGAACACAACAACCAAATAACTCCATAACCTTTATTTTGTAAACAATCACTGACACCAAACATTGCATAAACATAACCATCATCATCTACGATAGAATAATTTTTACCATTTTGTGTTTGAAATGCTGACATAAGTGCTGCTACTGGTGTAACATTATGTGAGTATTTAATTTCTAGTTTATCTAATTTTCTAATATTTTGTGCTAACACAAGTGCGTCTTCTAATATAGCTTCACGAACAAATGGTATTGCGTTAGGCACGTTGTGATCTTCTGTAATAAAATCCTTCCATTTCAGCTCCAACAATATTTGCTGGTAAATAAGAAGATGATTTTAATGTTACAGAGTGTTGTGTATTTTGTGCTTGTACAGGTATTCTAAATGTTCCTGTTGTAATAACTGGGTTACCAATAATAGAAGTAGAATTATCAATTATATATCCATTAAATGAATATGTTTTATCTGTTCTATTATTATGTGAAACTGTAGCTTGAAAGAAACCAGTATTGACATAATCAAAACTCATAGTTCTAACTTGTAATCTTCCACTTGTTAAAGCAGTCAAACCACCTTGTTTGCCTGGTTCTCTTAAATATTGTGTTGATAGTGTATATAAAGTCTGAAAGTTAAATCCTAAATAAGCTGACGCGACATTACCTTTTACTGTAACAGTTGTACCAGATTGACTATTAATAGTTATATCTGCTCCATTAGTAGCATTTATACATTGTAAACCAGTATTAACTGTATAAGGCATTGTGAACGTTGTAAGTCCAGTTCCAGCATCATAAGTTCCACTTAGTTTAACTCTTTGATCTAAATAGATATTTATACCTAAAGTGTCGTCTTCTAAATTTCTTAAATCAAGTTTATATAATTTACAATTTTGTCTTTCATTAGCTAATATATAAACATTAGATTCGTAAGTTATTGCACTAATAATTTGTACACCAGTAAAATCCCAATATGACCAAGCACTTTGTACTTTTTCATTTGCATTCCAAAAATATTTATAAACATATAAACGGTTTGCATTTGTTGGTGCTACATTACTTGATGCAGTATAAGGTGCTAAATTAGTATCAAGACCATCATCAACTAAAGCTAATATAGTATCTTCAATTGTATTTGATATTAACTTATGACAATTAGTTGGTATTAAAGTTGGTACACCTACTGTTATATCTGCAGCGTCATTATTAGATGTATCTGGTTCTACAAAGTATTCTTGTACTGCTGTACTTGCACCTTTAGCTTGAGTAAAGTAAATGTAATTACCTGCACCTACTGGTGTAACTTTTGGATCGTGTTGAAACCTAGTTGATAAAGTAATACCAGTTCCACTTGGTGAATATCCTGCTTCTGTAGCTTCAATTTTAAATTGAGCTCTATCTGAAAAACAAAGTAATTCTTCGTTATAAGGAATTACATGTTTTAAAATACTAACTTCATTTGAACTTGCTGCTAAATCAATTGGATCTGTATCTAATTGTGCTGCAACTGAAGTTGAAAAGAAATTGTAATAAGCGCCAGCTTCAGAAAATATAATATTTTCATCTGCTAATAAAATCATTCTATTTTTATAAAAAGAAATATTGTTAACTGTTTTACCTATAAAAGTTGGATCTGGGTTAGTATCTGCATCTCCACTTTTTCTATCTGTCCAAGTTAATGGTGCATAAGTAAATGTACCATTTGTTTCTCTAACTATCGCATGAGGCATTGTTGATGCATCAAGTGATGTTTTAGTTCCAGGACCAATAGTTTCTGACCAAACACCATTGCCTGAAAATGATACATAGTATTCTGAATCTGTTTCACCTTGATCACCTGTAACTTTTATTATAGTTCCTAGTGGTGCATAATAAGGTAATTTAGTAAAATCATTTACTTCATCTCTAACTGTATACATAGCTGTATCACCAGCTCCATCAGCTGACGTAATTGTAAAGTTAGCATTATTATCTGTAGGTTTAATATGCAGTACAGAGTCATATTGAGTAACTGTAAAATAACTTGATATTGGTGATGCATTTAATGCAGTTCCACCTGTAGTTCCTGGCGAACCTCCAGTATGAGTTCTTATTGCAGTTGCAATTTTAGCTGTATCTCTAAGTCCACCTTGAGTTGCCACATTATCTCCTGCAGGCATTTGAAATGAACTTGTAATTGGAGTACCACTGTTCATATTTGGGTGACTTAAAGTAACACTATAAGTTCTACCGTAGTTTGCATTTTTAAATGAAACTAAAGCTTCGTTAACTTTTGCAGCTGTAGTTGCACTAGTCATTGCAGGTTTAATAGATTTATTTAAAATAAATGTATAATCACCAACACTAACAAATTTAAAATCTTCTTTGGGATTTGTGGACGCTAAATAGCTAGAGCCAGATGATATTGTAGAAGTCTGCTCAGTTCCACTAAGGTTAAATACTTTAATTCCACCATTATAAACAGTAAGCATATACTGATTATTTCCATCTCTTATAAATGGGTGAACTGCTGTATTTGTTGAGTATGCTTGATTTGAAGAAATATTAGCAATAAATTCTAAAGGTGGTCTTTTACTTAAACCTTTTACAATAGAACTTTGTGCATTTACTTGAGCTTCTGCTTGAGTAATATTCCTTTGTGTAGGATTTTGTTGCGATATTCCATTAACTAAGTTTGGAATAGAAGTTGATACTACTGTCATTAATAAAACCTTCGATGATTATTTCTAAATACGATACGATTTGCTACGTCTCCTTTTAGAATATTTTGTTTTTCATTAGCTGCATCTAATTGTTCACAAGTAGTAAGTGCTGCTAATTCGTCTTGCTCACTAAAGCCAGCTAATTCTTTTGATCCTAAATATCTTGCTTGAAATCTACGACCAGCAACAGTTACAACATATCTTCTTGCAAATTCTGGTAACTCTGTAAAAGGTAATAATATAATCATATCAACTTTAACAGCTGCTTCGAATATATCTGTATGTTTTTCTTTATTGTATAAAAATCCGTTTCTTATTATTACTTTTAAAGTTGAATCTCCAGGTCTTGTAGTTAACCATACACAGTTTGATGGTACTGGAATTTTACTGTTACTATCTATAGCTAAAGAATAACTTTCTTCTGTATTAAAATTCCAACCTTTACTTTGCACAGTTACAGAACTTTCATCTAATATTTGTTTTGCAATAGAAACATCTGATCCAATATTAGTTGTAATAGAAGATACTGGTGCTTCACCAATAATACTTAATATAGTATTAATAGCTTGTAATTCACTTGTGTTTGTTATTTGTGTAGCCATATAATTTTAAATTTTGTGATTGTTTGGAAGGCGAGTTGTCTGTGTTTCCTCGCCTCCCAATAAAAGAACGTAATAAAGAATTACGCTTCTTTAATACCTACTGCTGCTTCTGGTCTTAGAACACCATGACCCATAGCGTACTTAGCAACCATTAACGTACCTTGTCTTCTGATGTCGTATTCCATCTCAGTTGCAAGATTCATAAGCTGAACCGTACCCGCTGCTGATGGGTGAGACACTAAACAAACGTAGTTAGATAAATCAACAGCTTGTGGGTTTGAACCACCTTGAGTTGCTGAACCTTGATCTACACCAGAGTTAACATTAGATGAAACGAAATGTGCAGTTGGAATTAATTCAATTCCAGCTACTCTCATAACTTTACCTTCTGCTACTCCACCGTTAGCTCCACCACTAAAGTCAATGTTAACTGCATTAGTTGCGTTTGCTAATTTGTAGTATTCTTCAAGTCTAATAAACGCTTTTCTACCTTCTTTTGGAACGTAGTGAGAGTCTAAAGCTGAAGCTGCATCAAACAATGAATCGATCATTGCGTTTGCTGCTGTCGCTGCTGTTGCTGACGCAATACCAGTATTAGTTAATACTGTTCCTGCATCTCCACCAGTGATATTAGCTGCTGCTGCTGTCGCTTGACCAATAGTTTGTAAGACATGTTTATCTTTTTGGAAAGCTAAAGCTCTGCCGATTTCGGCACTGTACGAACTTCTAACGTCCCAATGGTTTTTAGCTTCTTCGATATTTGAAAGAAACGCGGAACTTACTAAAAGATCGTTAATTGTAATAACTTTCTCATTGTGGTTCACGTCTGATCCAACGATCTCTGCGCCTGGTGTGTGATATGCCGCAGAAATTCTTCCCATTACTGGAAACGATGCTGACTTACCGTTAGAGATAGATCTAACCATCTCTGCTCCTTGCGTTACACTAGATCTTTCGAAAGCTGTTAAAACCTCTCCCGAAAACACCTTAAGAAATAACGCATCTTCTGATCCACTAGCATTTACTCGTCCAATACTAGCAGGTGTTGCATTTGCCATAATATACTCCTATTTGTTATTATGATTGTTATTAATTAAAGAGAAACATTTTCTGTTTTATTTTCAGGGTTGTCGTCCGCAGACGGCCAAGTTTTATTATCTTGTTATGTTTACTCAGTTGCCACCTAATAAGGTTGCACAACTATTTTAGCATTTCCACTTACTTAAAGCTAAAGCTTTTCTAGTAGGCTTGCCATTTTTTCTCATTGGTCCTTTAACTCCACTCATACGCGCACAAAAACTTTTTTTTCTTCCTGCAGCTTTTGAACCTGCTTTAGGTTTACCTGTTACAGGTGCTTTAAGTTTATGTCCTTTAGAATTAAAGTGTTTTCTTCCGGCAGCATTTAAGCCGCCAGAAGGACTTTGATATTTTTTAGCTACCACTTATGCTTTTTTCTTTTTAGGAAAACCAGCTTTCATGTTTTTATATGCTTTTGCTGATATTGTACTTTTCTTTTTTGAACGAGAAGTACCAGCTCGTTTTCTTTTATTGATATTAGCGTAGAGTCCTTGTCTTGCCATTACTTCCTCTTAGCTTTTTTAATTTTATTTTTTAAAGATGCTGGTAAAGTTTTTTGTTTTTTTGTTAGCATCTTCTTACCTTTACTTTTTGATTTATACATATCTTATCCTATAGGTTACTGTTACTTAGTTTACTTTGTACTTCTGCTTGATAAGCAGGATCTTTAGTATATCTGGGATCAGCCATAGCTTCTGTAACTTGAGCCCAAGACTCATAACCATTAGAAGTTATTGACGCTTTACCTTGTACTAAATTTGGTTCTTTACCTGCGTCCATACGAGCTTTTAAACCAGACACAGCTAATTTAACTGATGCAACATCTCTACTATTAACTGTATTGTTGTATGCAGATACTTCTTCTGTACTTAAGTTTTCTTTAGCCCATACCATCATCTCTTTATATTGATCGTTACCACCAACAACACTTTTAATATCTGTTTCAATATTTTGTGCTAAAGCACTTTGGCCATCAATATAAGCATCTATAATACTTTTATCGATTCCAACTGATGTTAATTTATCAATACTATCTTTTGATAACTCACCATTAGTATCGTATTCATTTTGAAGAGCTAACATATCTAAACCAGCTTGAGCTACAGCTTCTTCTGCTTTAGCTTCAATTTCTAAACCTTTATCTTCAGTTTTAGGTTGACTAATTTTCTTTTCTAACTCTTGATATGATTTAATTAAATCTTCTTGTGTATCAAATTTACCTAATATTTTTTCTTTAGGTTGTTCTTCAACTGTTTCAGTAGTTGTTTCAGCAGGTGCTTCAACTGTTGGTTCTACTGGTTCTGGTGTTTCCACCTGTACTTTTTCTACCATTAATTTCCTCCAGGTATTTGTTGTACAGCTTGTGATATTTGTTCAGGACTTACGGAACCATCTCTAACTCCCTCAACAGCACCTTGAATTGCAGGACCCATACCTTGATCGATAGCAGCTTGACCTGCTTGATCAGCTTGAGCTTGTTGCTGTTCTTGAGCTATTTGTTCTTCGTCCTTAATTAATCCCTCAGTATCGATACCGTGTGAAGTAGCAATTCTGTTTATTAAATCATTAATATTAATTAATTCAGCAGCTTGTGGATTAACACTTGCTAACGCAGTCATGTCTTGCACAAACTCTCTTAATTTTTGTAAGTCATTACCTCTACCTAAAGCTTCTACACCAGTTATAATTGTTGGTTGTATACTTCCCTTTGGTAATTTAGGAATCATCTGTTTTGCAGATAATCTTTTCATTAATAAATTAACTAAAGGTAATTGTAATTCTTGTGACAACAACGAATAGATACCACCTAAAGCTGACTCTAATTCATTTGCTAGTTTTCTAATTTCTTCAGCAGTTACTCGTTCAGCATCTCTTGTTACTGCACTTTGTAATAAGAAATCATAAGAAAGTCTTTCTGCTATTGTATTAATACTTCTTTCAACTATTTGTAAATCATATTGTTTCTCAGTTTGTAAAACTGAAACATCATCTTTAACACCAGTAATAATATCACCGTTGTTTGATTCAACTAAATCTCTTTTTTTAGTTAGTGCATTTGGTCTAACCATAAATACTACTTTTGAAGATGCAGCTGCTGATTCTAATAAAGCTTTAGATAAACCCTCGATCGACTTCAAGTCACCAAGAAATTCCTCACAGTAAGATCTCCCATAGTCCTCAGTGTCGACTCTAATCATACGAAGTGGTATGTACGGTAAATCATCTTCTTTATAAGTTCCGTAACTTCCAGGTATTTCTACTTTATTACACTCTTGGTAACCTGAGTATTTTCCATCTTCTTGTTTTTTAATACAAGTGTATAAATCTATTTCTTCATCTGCATCTGTAACCTGACAAGCAGCTCTTACTTCAGCTGATAAACTTAATGGAGATACACTTTCTTTAATAACTATTTCTAAAAGACTACCTTGGCTATCTCTTTTAATACAATACTGACTTAAAGGATAAATTTTCATTTGTCCCTCTTTTGGAAAATGTACTAAAACATTACCAGTAATAATTAAATGTTTTAATGCACTAAACACAGGTACTCTTAAAGCACTCTGTTCAATAGCATTCATTACTTCTCTTTCAATTTTAGCTAAAGATTTTTCTACACTAGTTTTTAATTTTGGATCTTGTTCTAATTCTTCTCTAACTTTACCTGATAAACTTAATCTAAAAAATGGTGCGTTAGGTGGAAGTAATAATAACAACAATTTTGATGCTAGATTGTTAACACCTCTAGAACCTACTGATTGATATGGTGTATATAAATCATCACTACTACCAAATCCCTCGTGTGGGAGTATAGCTGGTAAAGTTAACTCAGCACACTCTCGTCCTCTATCTAAAAACTCGTCTCTTTTGATAGATAACTTTTCGTATAATTTACTTAAATTGTTATCTTTTTGTAACATGTAATTTAATTAATTAAGATGGTATATTTAAACCAGAACTACCAGAAGTCATCACATCAGTTCTTAAAGACTTCTTGCCAAGTTTTTTAGCTTTTTTCTTCTTAGCATTTTCTTGACCTTCAGTCTCAATAGCTAGGTCTAATTCAGGTACTTTCGTATCTGCTACTGGTGTAGGAACCGGAGCCGGAGCTGGTGGTGGTGGTGCTGGCATTTTAGGTCTTCTAGGTGCACACATAATTTATTTCCTTTTTAATATATTGTCTGTTTGTTTTGATTTTAAAAAATCTATAACCGATCGTTGACCACTTTTAAAAAATATCATTCGTTCACTTTCTTTTAAATCTGCACATTGATCTGGAAATAATTTGTCTAATTCCTTAATCAAATCGTCTGTTAGAAGTGGTAAAGTAAAGTCTTCGTTTTTAGCCATAAATTGTTTATTTTTATCTAAACATGCTACTATTTGCTGTTATTTTTATCTTTTTCATTTTGTATTAAATAATCTAAATAGTTTTTAGCTTTTAATAAATCCTCTAAACCGTTTTTTGAACGCCAACGAGAAACATATTTGACAACATTACCCTCATTATAATCAAGTTTGTTAGCTGTTATATAATCTCTAGGTTGGATTTTAAGTTTATTATAGTGTTTTGGATCTGTTGGATCAGGCATTTGGTCTCCACATTCTTATCTTTTTAGATTTAAAATCATAGTCACCATGCTGTAATATGTAAGCTAATCTAGCTTGTAACAGCGCATCTTCTTTAGTTAGTTTTGCTTTGGCAAAAGCTGCCTCAATAGCTGACCATAAATCTTTAGTGTTAAGTATTGCTGCTGCTTTTACTGGACCAATTCCTGGAACTCCTGGAAAATTATCTACATTATCACCACATAATGTTTGCAGTGCGTGATTATACTTAGCTTTCTTTTTAGTTATTTTTTCTACAGTTTCTAAGTCTACTGATATATTTCCTGGTATTGTTTTTAAATCTTTGTCTATAGATACAATTATTTTATTACCTTTAATATCTGGATCAGTAGCAAATATACCCATTAAATCATCTGCTTCTAATCTTGGTTCACTTATAGCTTCGTATTCTTCAAACAAGTGTCTTCTTATTTCAGGTAAACAAGTTGGTTTTCTTTTATTAGTTCTGTTTAATTTGTAAGCCGGATATATTTGTTTTCTAAAATTATTAGTATCAGATAAAAATATATATACTTTTTTAGCACTAAAATTATCTGTTACATTTTTTAAATAATCTTTTACTTTGTCTTTACATTCTTTAAAATCTGTATGTAACGTCCAAAAGTCATTACCCCAGTTTATAGCTTTTTCACTATTACTAGCTATTGTATAAGCTAGTATGTCGCCATCTATTAATAATACATTTTTCATATTTTTGTTTTGTTGATTGTTGATATATAATCTGCAAGTGTGTATAATTCTTTTGCTGTTGCATCTCGTTTAAGAGTATTTGCTCGTGATGAAATCCATTGAACGTTACCTTTGACATAACCTTTTGAGTTATTTATTCTATCTACTGATGGTGAAAATTTATTTAAACCACCACCAAATACTAAAGGTGTTTTAAAAACAGGACACATGTTATCTTTAGGATATAATTTAATTAGTTGTAATAAAGTAATTGTGTGTTTTAACTTTTTTCTTTTAGCTCTGCGCTGTGACGCTTGCCAAGCTTGAGTAATACACATTATTTTATAGTAACTAGATTTAACCCAACGTTCACTAACTCTAGATTTACGAGTTCTTAAATCTAAATAAGTCCAACCGTTTTCTGTATAACCACGGGTTAAAACTCTGCCACTTAAATTTCTACTAATGTATTGCTTTCCAGGTGTGGCCAATGTTACTATCTCCAGTAAGTGGAACTCTAAGCTTTGATTTAACTCCAGCTCTTTCGATAGCTTTTATTACTTCTTGTTTAATAAAATCTTCTTTACCTTTTTTAACTTCTAATATTAATTCATCATGGATCCATGCAACTAATTTACAGTCTTCATTTAAAAATGATTTACATTCTGCTATCCAATATTTACTAGCAATAGCAGCTCCACTTTGTAATAAACTATTTAATGCACTATGTTGTGACCTACAAAATACTCGTCTACCATCAAGTGCACCAATGTCACCGTTAGCTGAAACTTCTTGTACTTTAGTTACTAACTGTTTTAATGCAGGTATCTTTTTTAAAAACTTATCTTTTAATTTAAAACCTTCTTCAGTAGTTGTACCCATTACTTCACCTAGTTTCTTTCCTCCTCCGCCATAGAGAAATGTGTACATAAATCTTTTTGCAAGCCATCTTTCTTCTTGTTTTAAACCTAATGCTTGTAGTGTTCTTGTATGTATGTCTCCATTAATAACATCATCAGCATACTCACCACCGTCATAAGCAGAAATATAATGACCTAATATTCGTAATTCTATTTGTGACATATCAGCTCCAACTAATACATGACCTTCACTTGCACAAAATAACGAACGACACTCAGGACCATACTCTAAAATTACTGCAGGAACTTGTGCTAAGTTAGGATTACTATGTGTAGCTCTTCCTGTAATAGCACCATTAATATTTATTGAACCATAAACTCTATTGTTTCTTTCTAATTTTAACCATGCATTATTACCTTCTGCTATTTGAGCTATACGTTTTTGTATCATAAAATATCTTGATAATACTTTAGCTTCTGGCCACTCTAATTCTTTTAAAATTTCATCATCAACTTTAGCTCTACCATCAGGTGTAAATTCTTTTGGTTTCCAATTACGATTTTCTTTTAATCTAAAAGCAATATGATCTCTTGAATTTGGATTAAATTGTATTTCTTTCTTTTTAATAAAAGCAACACCTGCTTTGTAACCCATTTTTTTATTATCTCGTTTAGGAATAAATTGTGTTTCTTCAATCCAAGGTGGAAAGTATTTTTGTAACTCTAATCCTAATTTTTCTCTTTCATCTGATAAAGTTGAGTATAATTTTTTAGCAGCATCAGTATCAAAACCAATACCGTTAGCCATCATCTGTGTACATAACAATTGTACTTCATGTTCTAAGTTTAAAGCTTCATCTGAATATTCTTTACTTAATATTTTATTATAAAGTTTATGAGTTACATGAACATCTTGCTCACAATATATAAGCATTTCTGGAGTAAATGTTTCCCATGATTGAGGCTTCTCTCCTTTATGTTCTTTAAGTCTATGACCCCAAGCTTTTAATGACTGAGAACCTATTAAATTTTTAGGAAAACCATTGTGCATTAATTTAAAATCAATTTCTTTTATATGAGCAAATATTAAACGAGTTGCTACTAGTGTATCAAACAACTCAGCTTTAGGTCTAAACTTTAATATTTTTTCTATAACAGGAATATCAAATGCTATTATATTATGACCAATTAGCATCTTTGCATCTTTGATTTTTTCAATACAAACATTTAAGTCTGTAAATACTTCATCAGTATTAATATCTTTTATTACTATGCAATGTATTTTTGTAACTTTATCTAATAAGTTATCGCACTCTAAGTCTAAAATATAATTCATTAATTTAACCTCACATATCTAACTTCAACCATAAAAGCATATTGGCTCATTGTTGAAAGTATATTTAACATATCCATAATTATTTCTGCGTCCTCTTCTCTGTGTACATACAGATACTGCATTTTATTTTGTTTACGAGCTGTAGCAATTGACTCACCAATTTGTGACATAATGTAATCACTCCATTTGGTACTGTAGTAATCAAATCTCTTCATGCTCTTGCAAGCGACCAGTTGTTGGATCAAAATTTATTCTGCCACATAAACCTGTTTCACCGGACCAACGGTTTTTTAAAACTCTTACTGATGTAAGATTTTGTGTCTTTGCTGATTGCTGATTTCTTTCTAAGCCTATTACAATATCACTAAGTTGTGCTATTCCATGACTTCCTCTTAACTGTCCTAATGATGTTGATGCACCTTCTTCATGCCCTTTATCATTAAAAGTTCTTCTTAAATGACTAACTACTATTAATGCTATACCAGTTTCAGATACTAAAGATCTTAATCCTGTCATTATAGCATCTAAGTTTCTACGTTCATCACCACTTTCATTACCTGAAATTACAATACTTAAATGATCTAAAAATATGTATTCACATTTTAAAGCTTTAGCTAAATATCTTATCTTTGATAATAAATGACTTTGCTCTAGTGAACCAAAATGATTGTACAACAAAACATTACCATCATTAAATAATGATTTAAAAGCTTCTGATAGTTTTTTCTTATCTTGTTTTTCTGTAGATAAATGAAGTGGTGTATTTAATTCTAAGCTTAATAAACTTTCAGCTGACTTTTGTATACTTTCTTCTAATGCTATGTAACCAATTCTTTTATTTTGTTTAATAAGATTAAAAGCTAACTCACGACAAAATTGACTTTTACCAATACCTGTACCTGCTGTAACTGTAACTAGTTCACCTTTACGCAAACCTTTAGTTTTAATATTCATAGATGGAAAAGGATAATTTATAGTTTCAACTACTTCTTTATTGACTACCTTGTCTAATAAATCAGCTGCATCAATTATACCATCAGGTCTAAATACTTTTGCGTCCCATAAACAATTTAAAAGTTCTTTTGTTTTATCTGCTACTAACATTTCGTTAGCATCTTTCATTGGTAGTCTTGCTATCTTAGCTTGACCAGGTTGAAATAACTCTGCTACTTGTTTAGCAGCTTTTATTCCGGGCTCATCTTGATCAAAGCAAATTATAATTTCTTCAAAGCCTGACAAAAATTCGAGAGATTTAGTTACATCTTTTACTGCTGAGTGTGCTCCATTTTTTAGTGAAACAACTGGCCATTGGTTACCATACACTTGACTAACACTTAAACAATCTAGCTCACCTTCAACTATTGTAATACGCTTGCCGGCATCTCTAAATAATTGTTCACCAAATAAACCTGTACTTCTTGCATCACCTAACCAAGAAAATCTTTTATCTTTAAATCTTAATTTGTAAGTGTTGTTTCCATAATCAGCTACATGTACTAATTCATCTTTGTATTTAGCAAATTTGTAATTGTACTTTTTGCAAGTATCAATTTTAATTTTTCTAGAAATTATTGGCTTGTATTCTTGTTCTGTAAGTTCGTTCATATTGGAATTTTGTATTGTTGGAGTTTTATTTTCTGAATGCTCGTAGTAATCGCAACCAAAACAATAGGCATGCATGTCGTCATATCGAGCTAAATTATCTTTTGAACCACATGATGGACAGGGTTCGTGTCTTAAAAATTTTGCGGAAGTTTCCATATTACCTTTCTATAAATTGAAATACGCGCGAGGATATTTTTATTACTTCAACATCTATGCGATACAGCAATCAAGTTAACTGGGTCGGCCGGCTGAAGTAACTACGCGTCCTCGCCGTAGATCACTCTTTCTCCAAAGTAAACCGCTAGGTTTACAAGGCGGTGTTAAGTATCACCCTTTAGGGCGCGTATTTTATTTAGTTTACAAATCATATCGAAAGGCAAAATGATTGTAGATCTTCATCTACTATGATTGTAAACCATCTAAAACTAGTTGCTGTTGTGTTTCATCTTCATTTTGTAAAGCTTTCTGCCACAACAAATTAATTAATTGTTCACCATCTTTTAAATATGTAGGTGATTTTTCATCTTCAAAATAATCAGCTTTTTCTAAACAAACTTGTGCTTGTTCAAACTGCTGCTTGTACAAATGTTGAGAGCCAACAGTTAAATACAGATAACCTAAATCGTATTTAATATTATGTTGGCTCTTTAATTGTAACAACACATACAAGGAAATCATTGAAAAATTATAAACATCGTAAACCCAACCAAGCCAAGCATCACTTGATCTCATTGTAGCCATACAATTTAGTTGATTATCTCTAATTAAAAATTGTAAACTTAATGTACAAGGTACATCATTAGATTTTCTAGGATTTTCACGCCATATATTAATTACTGCTTGTCTTGATGACGGATCATCTTTTAATGTTTGTATTATGTATGGTAGTTGATCTACTACTTTAACACCATAAGCTCCAAAAAATCTAACACCATCATCACTAAATTTTGTAATCATTTTAGAAAATGGTGCTATTGTTTTAACTCTATTATCACCACTTAATATCCAAGCTGCTTCTGCAAATCTAAATTTTTGACCTATTTTTCTAGATTTTATATTAACCATTGGTTCGTTCATATTAATTTTAGTTGATACACACAACTGCTCTTTAGTTTCAATACCTCTTGGTGATACTGTTGGGCATTGTGTAATCATATTTAATAACGACAACCACAATATACTTGTAGAATTTATTTTAGGTTTTTCTTCAGTTTTATTTTTGCTCGTAGATTTCTTTTTTGATAAACTCATCAGTATTTTCCTCCGCATAATTAAAAATTGTAAAGTATGGAAACATATTTTTTAACAAGACATACGCATCGTAAACTCTTCCAACGCTGTCAAAATCTTCATCACCATCTTTTCTTCTTTCTTCAAATCTTGAGAGAACTTTTGCTTTAGGTGGTAAGCATAATATAAATTTATTATTTACATCTTTTCTAGCTAGCTGTTCCATTTGATTTATGTTGTAAGCTGGACCGCCTCTAAATATAGTGCTGTAAATTAATTCACTTGGCCAATGCCTATCTATAATTACACTATCTAATTTTAAACTTTCTAAATGTGGTTTGTACGCGTGCTTGTATTGACCATGATGTATGTAAAGATAATCAGTTAACTTACCTTTTAATGCTGTTGCTAGTGTTGTTTTACCTGCACAGTCTGGTCCTTCTAAAATAATTTTCATATTCCTAACTCTCTTATTGTTGATTTTATTTCTAGTTGTCCGTACTTAAGAATTAAGTCGTTAACTAATTTGTTTAATGCTTTGGTTTGCAGCTCATTAAATTTTTTGTGTCCTACTAAAGCAATACCTATTGTTTCGCCTTTATCATCATCAAGGTTAAAACCTATTTGATCTACGTGTCTTCCTTTTTCAACATCACCATCAATAGTAATAATAAAATGATAGCCAATACCTAACAGTCCTGATTTTCTATGCTGCGCATCTATCTGTTCTTTTGTTACATCTAAATTTGTAGGTGTTTTTGTTGAATCTATAAAAATGTATTTAGTCGACTGCCGGTTTTTTAGGCCTGAGGTCAGCTTCAGCAATCCACTCTTTTGGTATTGTTTCTTTTGCATACTTAAATCCGTTTGTTTGACACCACTTAGCGTAAGTAGTTTTTGATATTTTACTGATACGTTGGTTCGGGTTTGAAAACACAAATCTAATATCAATGTTAGGGTACTGCTCTTTAACTTGCAGATGCTTTTGTCTGTCCTTAGTTAAAAATCTACCTTTCGCTTCAATGACAATGCCGTTTGGCAGTATAAAATCTGGTGTGTATCTCGAATTTTTTGCTGGTCTTAAATACCTAATTGTAAAAGACTCATAGCTTATAGGAACGCCTAGCTTTTTTAATTGATTAGCTATGCGCTCCTCAAGCCCACTTCTAAATAAAGTCTTCTTTTGAAGTTTCATTTACAGGTGTTGTTTTTATAGAGGGTTCGGTTTGTTCTTCAGCTACATGTACGTAACCTTTTTCTTCTTTGAATCCTAAATTAGCCATGCTTGGCATTGGTTTAGTTTGTAGTTCTAGTATTTGAACACCAACTAATCTTAATGAAATACCAGCACCAGTAGTTGCAACATAATATGGTATTAAGTCTGCAGATACTTTTACTTTACTGCCACCATAGACAATCATATCTGTCATTGGTTGACCTGAGCTATCAATTACAACTGGTCTTATTTCAACATCACCAATTTTGCCTTTCATCTTTATCTTAAATAAAGTTTTACCGTTTTCTGAAACGTAAGGCTTTGGACCTGGTTTTATTGTTTTACCTTTATTTAACTTTTTCTGTTCAGCTAAATTTTCGGTGTATGCATTATCAATAACAGAAACAAATTCTTTTGCTTCGTTATCATCAACATAAATATTACAACTATAAATTCCATTTACTTTATCGAATTTATAATCGGCGTCCTTTAACCAAGGGTAACTTGCGATACCGACTGGAGTTGTAATACGTTCGTATTTTCTTTTACTTGACATATTTTCTCCTATTATTAATGTATCTATATGTGTATCTAATTCACGAGTGTATATATTTAACTGAAAAAATATTTAGCTTTAGCTATTTCCTCAATATCCAAACTACCTTTTTGTGGTAATGGTGGAATCTTGTGTCTTTTTTTCTCGGGAATTAATGCTGTAATTTGGTCTTTAAAATGTTCTAACGGGTCCATCTCAGTATACATTTGTATAAATGCAGATCGTGCTGCATTGTTTAAATGGTCCATATCGCATGGAAGTGTTGCGTATGAATCGTGAACCATACCAAAATCTTTAACACCTTTTTGTAAACAATGGTCAATCGTTAAGAACATGTGCGTAGCATCGAGCGAATGCACGAAGTTCGGCGAAATCCCATTAGCTTGTTTACGCTTATTTATTTTATCTGTGTTTGACCTAATTCTTATTCGACCCATCATTTTAGTTTTTACAATCATATCTTTTTGAGAGTAATAAGCTTGCTTAACTGGAAAGCCTAAAGGTGTGGTCCAGTGCACAGGTGTTTTAGTAGCTGCACAAAGTCTTGCAACTTTTTGTAACCAGTCCATAGCTTCACGAGCTTTAATAACTGTATTACCAATACTATCCCAAATAATATTAGCTAAAAATATATTAGCTTTAGGTCTATCGTTAAATGGTGGTGTGTCACCTTTTTCTTCTCGATCAGAAACATATTCGTCTACAAACTCTACGCAAGAGTATCTAGTTCCACCATAAGGTAAAACCATAACACTTCGTTTAGTAGCTTTCCTATCAATACCCCAACTTAACCATTGTTTTGCTATTGGGTCTGATGATATTTTTAATTTTGAAATAACAGTATCAGCAACTACTTGATAAATATCTTCAGGTGTTTCGTTATCTGTTAAGTTAACCGCTTTACCTCCAACTTCATCACGAAGTACAGCTGAAAAGTTTTGTAATCCATTACACGAACCATCAATATTACAAGGTAAACCAGATTCATAGCTTAAACCATAACGTAACATAT
>Ga0208899_1000702_pt1 | contig 24782 bp, 42 predicted proteins | sample VirMetDEL_Nov_24_FD_184518 | JGI IMG/M metagenome (GOLD analysis project Ga0208899, IMG submission 184518) | Aqueous microbial communities from the Delaware River and Bay under freshwater to marine salinity gradient to study organic matter... | ecosystem: Environmental > Aquatic > Marine >... | reverse complement strand
TTTCCATATCGTAACTATCTCCGATAAAGTAACTAAGAACCTTAACACCTCTATCACGAATCATCTTAACCATTTTGTTAGTGTGATTGATGGCGGTGTCATAGTGGTAATCAATGTCATCATTACCAAACATTGGCATCCCATCTGAAAAGTTAAGAAAGTAAGAATCCTTATCTTTACTAGCAGGCTCAATCTCTTTCATAATAGCCTCAAAACACAATCCTTCAGGAGTAGTTCCACTGGGCATTAGATATCTGAATAGATTCTTTACTTTACTAATCTTATCAACACGCGAATCATAAGCAATCAACATTAGTGGGAAACTCTTATCACTTCTTCTGTAACCACCACCTGAACTCTGAGTACTTCTGTAAGAGATTACCAAATCAACATTGTTAATCATTGAACAAGCCTTAGCGATGGCAGCAACACAAGTCTGAGTATTTGTCCATTTGTCGCCACCCATAGAACCACTAGCATCAACTGAGATGTGTAAGAAAGCATCTGAGTATTGTTCTACAAAAGTAGTGTTGAAAATTCTCTCATTACCAAAACCTAATTCAGCAATCAATCTCTTATCAATACGACCAGAATCTTTTCTAGTCCACTTAGTCTCACGAGATTCTCCACGAACCTGAAGTTTCCTACCTAAGATAGTTCCCATAACCAAACCTTTATCAATAGCGGCCTGATAGTCATCGCTGTACCAACTATGTTCTGGATTCCTTATCATACGAACAGTATCAGACTCAGCCACAGCTTTGTTGTATTTCTTAACCATCAAAACTTTAGTAGGAGTTTTCTTACCAGTCCAATCATTTTGAATATCTTTGGCAACATCAACATAACTCATTCCGGCAGACTCAACAGCATCCATAGCAGATTTATCTTTTTTAGAAAGAGCTTTTTTAGCAATTTCACCATCCATAAATTTCTTCTGTTTGTTGATGGCATTTTGAAGTTGTTTTTTCTGAGCATCAGTTAAGTCAGGCATATCTGAGGAAGAAGAATCACCACCATCACTACCACTAGCAGAATCAGAATCCATATCTTCAGAACCTTCGTCACCACCACCACCAGCAGAACCATCACCACCATCAATGTTTTCTCCATCTTCAGACTCACCATCATTACTATCTGATGGATTTTCTATCTGAACATCAATATTGTTAAGAAGAATGTCAAAGATTTTGAGAGCGATACCGAAAGCATCTTCAGTAGAATTTAGATTCTTAACATTACTAAAGATAAGTTGTCTAATCTTTCTCAAACCTGGTAGAACATCTAACACAGAATTTTTGTTAGTTAGATTGATAATTCTGAAAATGTATGAATCCCAATCTAAAGAAGTATGTTCATTAGATTTGAGAGCCTTATCAATTACTTTAGAGTGAAAGTACTTATCATACAAAGAGTGATAGTAACCTTTGTAGCCAGGCGAATTAGTAAACACAAAGTAGTCAATTCGTCTATCTTCTACATAGTTAAGTAAGTCTTTTAGTTTGTTACGAACTTCGTAAGAATCCCAACCAAAAACTTCAGCTCTCTTAATATATTCTTGTGGAATCTGATTCTCAAGGTTTCTTAGAAATTCAAAATCTGATAGTTTGATGTGAGAACCTTCGTGAAGAGCCAAACCAACAGTTGAGTCAAATAGTTTGTCATCTAATTTAGAAGAGATAACAACTGACTTACCATCAGTATAACTATCTCCATTAGCTTTGAAAGTAACTTTGATATCTGATTCACCAGTTACGATGGAAACAAAGTTACTGATAGCTCTACGATAAGAAGCCAGAGCAACTAAGTCAACACCCTTCTTTACAGGTTCGTCATCAAAGATTGAAGAATTATTATCCCAATCATTGTCCAACCAAAAAGAAGAGTAGTTTGTTTTGCTACTCAAAGACTTAGCAGAGTATTTCTCTCTGAGAGCCATTGGATTGAAATTTTTAAGTTTTGTTTTGTTCATTTTCTCCCTTTTTCTCATACCTGATCATACAAAGAAATTGCAACATGAGTCAAGCTTTTTTTTAATTTTTTTTGATTTTTTTTAAGATTAGAAAAACCACCACTATCTGTTATCAAAACAAGCAGTAACAAAATGGTTCTTAAAGTATCTCTCATCATACAAGAAAATACAAAAGAAATGCAATACAAGTCAAGGAAAAAATAAAGGGTTTTACATTTTCTTTAACTTTGTGGAATAGTGGAAAGTAAGAAATTAGTAAAACCCTTATAAATATATTTGAAATTTATGGGGATGTGAGATTAGCGAATACTCACAACTTTCAGTTCAGATTTTTTTGCCTCTATACTCGATATTATATAGTTACTATATTCTCCTCAATATTGGTTAGATATCGTTGGAGCGACTACAATGTCTACACCGATGCTTTATCTCTCTGAATTTAGATTATTCAGCCATATAGTGGGATTTCAGTTTTACCCTTACCCACAATAGAGTTATAGAATCGCTTCTATTATTTTTTCTGAAAGTACATTAGATGGTTGATGTCTCAACAGGACCGTTACACCTCTACAACATTTAGCAGAGTTCCAAGCACCACACTTCATCTTAGATTCCCTTATCAGCTTCTATCAAACTGATTATTCAGGCAATCCCATACAGAGTTAATTACTCTCTGCACTTTTCAAATTTCAAATTGTCAAAAAACTTATAAATATATATATACCAAAATTCTCAAACTGTCTTTTTTTTTAATTTATTTAAATTTAATTGGTAATTTATATTTAACTCTAATTGGTATTCCATTCTGTATCGGTGGCGTAAACTCCATTTTCCTAACCTTATCTAAAACAACATCATTGTATGATATATTAAATGTATCTGTTATTACAGGATTCGTTACCTTTCCTTTTTCATCAATTACAAATTCTACTACTATATCACCAGTAAAGATGTGGCTTTGTGGTAGTTCGTAATGACTAAGTTCAAAAGGTTTTATCGGTTTAGGATGACGGCTCTCACCATCTGGTAAGTCTTGGGCGGCCAACACGCCCACTAACATTAAACACAGTAGTCTCACTTTATTTCTCCAGGCTTTTTTATTAACTAAATCCATCTTGGATTCAAAGATAATTATCACAAACATAAATAAAAAACTAAGGTTTATTGTTAGAAATTTGTTAGAATTTAAACTTTATTAATCTTATTCTCTAATTCTATAAGTAATTTTTTTATTTTTGCTAATTTAGGATGGTTTGGATTTACTTTAATAAGTTCATCCCTTTTATTCATTAGTTTACCATACGCTTTTTGTAAGTCTAAAAGAGCTAGTCCTTTCATACTTCTTCTGTAATATAAATGTTCAAGTGCTTCATCTTCTGCTTCTGCTCCACGAACACCAGCAACTGCTGTTATGGTTTCAACTTCACCATATACATCTGTGACATCTTGAATTTCTTCCCATACCGTATTTTCCCACATAGCATCTAAATCTAAATTATCTATCTCTGCTAATGCTTCTTGTGTATCTATACTATCTTGAATTGCTTTTTCTCTTTGTTGTCTTTTTCTTTTTTCAGCAAACTCTCTATCTAAGTTTACAGAAAGAATTGAATCACATTCAGATAACCATCCACCATAACCTTTCCAAGCAGGTGAACCTTTGTAGTCTCTATATTCTGTGTCATCACAATCTTGTCCGTAAGCAGTACTTCTTTTGAACTCAGATGTTCTTTTGATATCGTTACTGTGGGATGTATCTGACTGGCTCTTCAGCAAGCTCAAACTGAAGAGAATCATAAGTATAGTAATATATCTCATAATCTTTTCTCATATGGAATACTGCTGGTTCTCCAGCATCTATTAAACTAAATTGCCACTCACCTTGTTCATCAGGAACACCTAAGTCTAATGTTATAATAGTGTTCCGAGTTCTACCAAATGTTGTTAGTGGATTGTACGGCCAAGTTTCTAAACCATCTGTAATTAATTTGTCGCCAGCGTAAGATTCACACCCAGCCCACATTTGGTCGACCATAGCTTTCTCTGCGCTTTCGGCTGCTGAATTAAGAACAGAGGTCATCTTAGGTATCGCCACAGCGGATAGTATACCCAAGATAACCATAACCATTACTAATTCTACCAACGAAAAACCTTCATTCATTTTTTCTTTCAGTAGTTTTTTTATCATTTTATTGTCCTTGCAAATCAGGTCTAAAAACAACTTGACTTGGTTTGTATGGTGGATTAGAATATCCAATCTCACCGTTACTTTTATTATAAGTCCATACTGCTAGACTATCTTCTTTCCTACGATGAACTATTGAATTTTTATAATCATTACTTGCATTACCAGTAAAAATCCAATCACTATCGTTCATATCTTGCATAAGTGTAGATTGAGATTTGTCGTATGATTGTGGTACTTTGTTCAAAGCATCAAATGGATTATCAGGCCAACTCAATACACCATCTTCAATAAATTGTTCCTGACTATAAGTATCTAAAGCAGCTACTAAATTTATAAGAACCCCTTGTTCAGAAGCTGCTTCAGATTGTCGGACAATTTGTGTAAATCTTGGTATAGAGACAGCTGCCAATATTCCAATGATAATCATCACCATAATTAACTCAATCAATGTGAATCCGTTTTTACTCACTTAACAGACTTTCTCTACTGCCTAAAAAACCAGTAGTATCTGCATCTGTTCCAGTGTTGATTCCAGCATCGTATTCCCACTTAAATCTTTTGTTATCAGCTCTTTGATGAGTGATATAAGCAGGGTCTCCATCTACAAAAGTCCACTCATTATCAGAATCTGCATTTGTTCCATCTTCTGTATAAGATTGTGGTTTTTCTTTTAGAGCATCAAAAGGATTATCTGGCCATATTCCTCTACCACTTTTCACTAACTTATGAATAGCGTAGTTTTCTAATGCCACTCCAATATTACTTATGACAGCATCTTCAGATGCTTCTTCAGCATTTTCGATTGTCTCTAAGTATCTTGGGATGGCTACAGCAGATAGTATTCCTAATATTATCATTACCATAATAAGTTCTATTAGGGTAAATCCGTTTTTGTTGTTCTTCATTTTCTTTCCTTCCGTTATTTAAGATTGATTAAGGTACTAAAATTTTATGTAGTTTAGCAGGATTCTCCATATCAGCTACAACTAAAGCTGGTGGTTCTGCAAGTGTTCCTGTTCCACTACCAGGTATTACTAATAGAATGTATGCACCATCCTGATATGGTGAGTCTACAAGAGCACGTGAAAACTGAAATCTAAGTTCATCAGCTACAAAAGGTGCCTCACCATCAAATCCAGCATTAGATCCCGATACTAATATTCCTTGTTCTACAGCATCTTGGTCATCATTTGATAGAGCAAAAGCATATACAAAGTATGAACCTAAATCATCATCAGAAGATGTTAAACCTGGTAGAATGTTGTCTTGAAAACCTTCTAAGGCATCTACAGTTAATTGGTTTTGAGCTAAGTCAATTCCACCTACAGGAACATTATATTTTATTTGTCCTGGAAATCTACCACGACCTTCCTGTTCTAATGATTCCATATAGTGATTGTTAGCAGCTGCTATAATTCTATCTATGTTTGCCATAGTCTTTTTTTCTTTCGCAGATTCACCAATACTAGCAAATCGAGGAGCAGCTGTTGTGGCGAGTGTCGCCATCATAGCGGTTGTAACTGCAAACTCAGCAAGTGAGTTTCCTTTAGTACTTCTTAATTTCTTTAATAAAATGTTAAAGACTTTGATTATTGTTTTAAACATTTGGGTTCTCCATATTCTTATTGTTACCTATATAGTACAAAAAGCGTACCAAAACAGTCATATTTAAAAAATTTTTTTTATGTTATATTATTGTTGAATTTAGAGGTGTGTACAAAAAAACATCCTTTCGGGTGCTTTTCATAGTGTAACATTTTGTTTGTATAATTTTGTTACGATGTATCATTTCTGTACAAACGTTTGTTGTACTCTAAGATTCTAAGTCTCAAAGGCTTTCTCAACTGCCACCACTTCTTTTTTGATTTTCTTTTGAATATATTTCTGAGGTCGTAGAATAGTATTTCTTTAATCATCTGACTGTTGGTATTTAGATAAATCTAAATTAGGTAAAGGCTTTTCTATTTTTAGGTCTTTTAGTTTACTATTGGCAACAACCAGTTTGCTACCACCTACTATTTTACCATTTACAATATGGTAAATAAAGAATGTAGTTTTCCACATACCGACTCTTACGATTCGGCCAGGGTCACCATCGACTTCAACGACATCATCTTCGTTGTAGTCATTACCTAAAAAAACCATTATCCCATCAACGGCCTCTTGTATAGTACTTTGAAATAACAAGGTAAGAATACCTGCGAAAAATAACCAACCATACTCACCGATAAGGGATTCGATTGTTGTAGTATCCACAATACTCTCCTTATCTTCAGTTAGTCAATAATAAATATTATATATATATTGTATTATTTAGATGATTTTACCAATTTATCAGATACCTGTGAAGATAGTACTGATTGTATAGTAAAATATAAAGACGGATTACGTTTCAGTAATTCTTTAAATTCCTTTTGTTTCCACACCAAACACTGTGCATCGTATCTTACCTTACAGGTTGCTGTAGCAACTTTCTCTGTAAGGAACGACATCTCACCAACAAACTCTCCATCCTTTAGTTCAGCTATCTGTTCGTTGTCTACTAACACATCTACTGTACCATTATATATAAGATACAAATCAGGTACAGGCATACCTTGTGTTATGATTCGTTGTCCAGCTTTTACCAACTCCCATTTAGCTGCTCTACTAATCTTCAGATATTCTACTGGTGTCATCTCTTTGAATAATGTATCGTATAGTTCTTGATTCTTATCATCCATTTTTACCTCACGCTTTTCGTAAAGTATTACTGCTATATGATATAGATTGACAGCTATAAATATAAAGTTCCAATTGATAGCCAACCACATTGGTTCGGCTGGTATATAAAAGTTATAAAATACTGAGAATAAACTAGCTGCTATAGAAAGTATCCTTAACCAAAATATATCTTTGACTAAGAATGAAAAAGCGATTAATCCAAATGCCAGATGACCAGCTAATGTTGCGATATTCATACATTAAAAAACATCTTCTGCTAATACATCATCTATAGAACCTTTGATGTCTCGACTATCAATATCTAATTCGCCATCCATATCAGCTTTCCAAGTTTCCTTTTTAGAACCATCATAGAATAAAGCTAATGATGGAAAGTTTCTGAATCTTAGTTTCTTTACAACCTTTGGAGCGTCTTCGCTCTTTACTGTAATAATCTTACAGTCTTGATATCCTTTAACACCTTTCAGAACATCTTCATCTAACTCTTGCTCTTGCCATTCTGCTGTAACAACTACAACAACCATTCCACCATTTACCTCAGATTTAAAATTCTTATCATTTATCTGACTAAAACCTACAGATAGAAATAACAACAAACCTAACAACTTTCGCATATTCAACTCCTATTTGTCTTTCTTCTTAGCTACCTCAACTCTAAGGTTGGATACTAATTTTTCTAATTCTTCAATTTTTTCTTCGTATTCTTCAATAATATCGAATACATCATCCATATCTTTTTGTAGTCCACCAACTTGTGTTTTATATTGTTCGTATGAACGAGGCCAGTTATGTCCATCAGGTTTAGATGGATACTCATCACCAAATATAGATTCGATAGATGGTGGTTCGGGTAAGTTCTTAGCTTCCTCTATCTCTTGCAATAACATATAGTAACCACCGATACCAGCTGATATAACACCAACTAAAGCAACAATAGTTTGTATAGACATTGTGAACTTTGTACCCATAACTTTATCTTCTGATATCTCTATGGGCTCTTCTTTCTTTGGTTCTACTGGTGGTATATCTTTTACATCTGGCTTTATCTCCACCACTGGTTCAGGATGTATTTCTACCTGTTTCTCTTCGTGTTGTTTTGTATCTGTTGAAGAGTTCATCAAAGCATCTGTAATATCATCGAATGAACAAAAACCCATCTCAACAAGAATCTCACCGATTGTTCCCTGCTTACCTTTGACTTGGGCTTGTAGAGCTTTACTCAATTGTCTCTTTGTGATTATATCAGCATCACATAATAGTTGTCCTAATTTGACTCCATCGCTCACTAATATACTCCTTGATAAAAAGTAGCTTCAGGATCCGAACCTACTTCTAAGTTATCGAAAATTATAATCCCGTGTTGCATCTCATCTCTGTATGGATTGAAGAAGTATCCATCTGCTATACCACTTACTAAACCATCTTCATACTTCTCTATTGATGCTTGTGAAAATTCTGTGTAATCAGATAAACCTACTATCTCTAATGTGATTCTACCACTTGTTGTTTGTAGTAGTAATGAATCCATTTGTGTACCACCTAAGTATAGTTTTTCATCTATAGGTTGTCCATTATCTTGACCTGCATTATCATACATAATCAAAGCGTAATGTTCTTTCTCAGGTGTGACTCTACCATCTTCTCTTTGAAAGTGTAATACGAATATCTTTTTTATAGAACCATCTTCTTGTACTTCTGATGCTCCATATGTTGTAATACTTTCGTAATATTCACGAGCTATAATCTCTGTGCCATTTACCCACATCTGAATGTTTTCTTCTAATGGTTCTTCTACTCTATCATCTCCACAACTAAATAAAAATAGTAATGACAATACTAACAACTTCTTCATTTTCTATCTCCTACCAAATGGTTTGTTTGGTTTATCTCCTTCTTTATCTAACCACTTTTTATGTTGATTAGCAGTTCTACCTTCTCTAGCCCACTTCTTATTTAGTGCGGCTCTTTTTTGTTTTCTTTGTTTAGCAGCTTTATTTGGCAACTTACCACCCCACAAACTGATAGTTCATACCAAACTTAATATCATAAGCTGGTCGTTCCCAATAATACAAATATCTACCTTCGGTAAATACACCTAAGTTATCTTTTAGTTTTACACCAAAGATAGCACCAAAGTCATAGTCATTCCAACTATGCCACATCGGCTCCATAAACATAAATTCGTTTGGTTCTTTACCTTCTTCTAAATGAGTTTGGTAATGAGCCGCATTGTGATAAGCATAATCAGTATGACCATAATGCATTGGCAACCAATTACCCCAAGTATGTATCCACCAATTTTCATCATAGTGATAAAAGTCAATACCCAATACTAAAGATGTCTCACTTTGATATCCTAAATCGTTCTTTACACCACCTATATATTTTTCTAACATTCGTGGGAAGTGATATATAAAGTATTCTCTATCCGTATATGCAAATATTCTACCACTCTCATCTCTCCACAACCAATCGTGCCCCCAATACTCCCCACGACCATTCCAAAAAGGACCTTCACCTTCAATCTCTCTAAGTTGGCCTGTAACAGGATCTATCTCATACAATTGTTGACTATGCCATCCCGTTGATGTATCGGGATTCTGCATTGTAGGATCGAACCATTGATTATCATCAATACCAAAAGCATCTTCAGCAAAGTTCCACCATTGTCCTTTGTACCAAGTGGTATCTAAAACCATAGCGTCAAACCCATAGACAGGATGTTGCCGGTGTTTTACTCCAATTGATAAATGTAATTTATTATTAAGTGCTTCAGGTGTAAGATGTACTCTTAAATCTCCGTGCACATAGCTAATGTCTTCGAGACCTAATTCTGTAGCACCAACTTTAGCCATCAGATATTCACCAATATATCTTACCCAATATTCTTGATTCAGATAATCATTACCCCATTGTCTACCCTCTGAAAACTTAATTAAGTACTCCCAACCTTTTACAGGTCCGAATGTAGCACTTTCGTTAGAGTTTTGTTCTGAACCATCATACCAAGTTCCACCTTTACCAGCAGACTTCACACCTCTTTTTGGTTCGTATTGAAATCTACCAATCTTACGCAAACCAAATGATGTTTGAAAATCAGGCTTTAGTTCTCTCTCTGTTCTTTCTACTTGCAGTATGCCTGAAGATAATCCACCCACAATAGCAAATCTATCGTCTTGATATCGTGGTGCATTTAAACTGAAACTACCATATGCAGTTGAGTATTTTAAAAACTTCCATATTTCATTTTCAGCAAACAAAGATGAGGTTAATAGTAAACCTATTATAATTTTCTTCAACATCTATTTTCTCCTAAATTAACTAATCAAAGAACCAGCTGGTAATACCATCCACCAAGCTGCTCCTACTTCTACGACTATATCTGAAGCAGTATTCCACGCCCACTTCTCTACAGTACCATAGGTTTCTTCTGTACCTTCTATAAAGTACTCAAATATTTCCCAAGCTATTCCGATAATCAGAACCCACAAAACTGCCCATAAGTCACTAGCACCTAACCATTGAGCTACTTTAGCTATAAATAAACCAGCAGCAATATGGTATGCTGTCCAATGGTCTAAAGCTCCTTTTTGTATTGTCCAACTAACGAACTTTGTAAATGGATTATCCACAACAACATCCACAGTTACAATTTTCACATTCACACATAATTGTTCTCCTAAACTAATGTTATTTTTACAACTATAAATATAAAAGAGTCCTAATTATATTGTAATGGGGCATCAAACTCAGACGGAATTTTCCAAACCATAATCCATTTTTTATCCTTACCCTCATCCCATTCTTCGTATCCAATCAGTTCATTTCCTGTTTCGTAGAATCGTTCATTTACTGCATCCATTTGTTCCTCATTACTACAGATAATATGAATTAAATCTCCATTAGACCTAACGTAAACCATATTATCCCAATGGTTGTAAACAGCATCACTCTTCAATTCTTTCTCCATACAAATCCCACATCTTTGGTGGTGGCTTCGGCGCTTCTCTACCATCATCTATATGTATTTCACCAGCCTTAGCATCCACCTCAAATATCGTAGTATTCTCTCTAAGAAATATCTGATTGAGACAATCAGTTAGAGATTCAAATATCTCATTTTCTATCTGCCACCTGTCACCAGGCGGCAGTCTTTTTGCGTATGTAACTTTCATAATAATATATATATTTAATGTCTTATTTTATAAAAATATCTATTACTAATATTAGGTTCATCATATGTCTGTTTTTCTATCCACATAGATAGAGTTTCTTCAGCTGATAGAACTCCTAATTCGTAATCGTCTTGATATCTCTCCAACATCTCAGCTACAATAGGATGTCTAACTACATCACTTAAATCAAACTGGCTAAATCCAACTCTTCTTATTCCAGTGAATCTTTTTATAGCATCCTCTAAACCATTTTCTCTTCTTATATCAGATTGCATTAAATCACCATTTATTATATATTTACTTCCCTGCCCTATTCGGGTTACAAAAGTTTTTATTTGTGATGGTGTGGCATTCTGTGCCTCATCCAATACAACTATACTATCTGTAAGTGTTAGTCCTCTCATATAAGCTAATGGGATAACTTGTATAGCCCCAGCTTTTTTGAGAACATCCAATCTTTGTTTTCCAATAATCTGTTCCATATTATAATATAGAGACATCATATAAGGAGCAGTCTTCTCATCTATATCACCAGGCAGATATCCCATTCTTTCTCCATCAACCTCTACCAATGGTTTGGTAATTACTAACTTATCATACTTACCTTGCGCAAGATTCTTTAGTGCGTAATGCGTTGCTAAAAATGTTTTACCACATCCTGCAGGTCCTACTGAAAACGTTACATCGTTTCTACCGATAGTTCGATAAAATGTTTTTTGATTTGGTGTTCTAAACTCCAAAGAGCTCCAATCAATTCTTTTGATTTGTGACAGAGCTTGACGTTTGTTTTCACAGGGTTGATTAGACTTGACTTGTGTAACAGTTTTAACCTTTAACTTATTATCAGACATTTGAATCTCTCCTTTATTTTGAGTTAGGAAGTTATTCCTTTCTGATAATAAATATAGTATATATTATATTAAATCTTCTCTTTTTAGGATTTCCATTAAAGATAATGTTACATTGTTATACTCGGGATATTTAGACATAGTTTGTAATAAGTTTTCCATATACTCAGGTGGCATAGAATCTAACTCATACTCACCAGTTATGATTGCCTGTTGTATAAAGGTTTCTATAACCTTTCTTAAATCTTCAGGCGTTCCTTCTCTAACATTTATTTTCTTAAAATGTTTTAACTTTTCTTTTTCTTCAGGCGACATTATTAGTCTCTAATATTTTTCCCAATTGAATAGCATATCTATCTTCATCTATACCAACTCCTTTATATTCAACAACCATTTCCGGTGCTACTTTGGCATATCCGTTACGAAATTTAATAACATCATAATACCTACCTTCTAAACGTTTAGACCAATATGGTGTGATGTCTCTGTATTCAATTGTCTTATCACCTTTAAGAATCGCATCAAAGTACTTACGATACAAATTAAGATGTAGTATTTTCATAGAACCTCTATTTTAAATTTTCAAATAATTTTTTAGCTAAATCTATTCCAGCTTTTTTGTCTGACATATAATGAGCTTTTGCAATAACTCTCGAGTGAGCTATGTCTTCAGCTAATTCCATAAATTCTTTTTTGTGTTTAGGATATCTTTCAGAGTAAAGCATACCTAACAGATAACCTTGCGTTGCATGTCCACTCGGAAAAGATGGTGTCTTCATACTATCTAAATCTACACCATTTAAATCTATACCATAGAACTCAGCTAGTTGATATGGTCTTGGTCTATTGTATTTATATTTTAACTCTACAATAAATTTAGACGACTCTCTTAAATGTAACTTAGCTTCAGATATATCAAATTGAAGTCCTAAGTCTTTATGTAAGTCTTTAAAACTTCCATCTACATTGTCGTTTTCTTTGGCAAAATCTTTATTAGCTTCTAACGAAGCTAAATACTTTAACTCCTCTAAAGTCTCTTTACTACTATTTTCAGGATACACCATCGTTGGTATTTCTAAGTCTTTAAATAGAGTTACAATCCTATCTATCCTACTTTGATGTTTTTCAGTAGGACCGTCATTGTAGGTCATATCATTTAGTTCTAATAAGTCTTTTAGTTTAATCATACCGCATACTTCTTTGTGCTTGATTTAAAATTCTTTTTTCTCATAATAGTTTTGGCTATCATCTCTAATTCCTTACCATTCCATCTTAATACAACTGGTACATTTATATCCGTTGACATATCTTTGAGTAGAATGTTTACTCCACTAGTTAATCTAGATATTGGTTTACCATACTTCTTATATATCTGTCTGTATATCTTTATAAGTTCAGCTGGTGATATTGGTTTTACATTTCTGGCATCATTAACTCTATCCATAAAGTGTCGAGTAAATTCAACATCTATTCCAACCTTTGCCCAAACTTTATCTAAATACTTTTCTACTTGATTGAGTTCTGATTGAGATACATCTTCTAAAATTAGATGCTTCAATTTAATCATACTCTCGTATCTCCGTGCACAAAAACTCCGTTCAAAGCTCCTATGTAAGCTACCTGATATACAAAGTCACCTTTGGTTAAGCTAAATATCACTGGTAGTTCCTGTTTTATTTTGTATCCGCTGAACTTTTTTAAATCTTTTTTAAAATCATCTAAGTCATATTTATAAGATTTTCTACCTGGTATTACTCCTTCATCAAATTGATAGCTAAGTTCGATGCCTTGTATCTTTTCATATTTGATAGCTTTATCAAAACCTGCTGGTTTAGAAACTTGAACATTACGACTCTGAACCTTCTTATCTAATTTACCATAACCTAATTCTTTAGACTTCTTCTTAAACACTTTATCGAAGTCTCTCAGAAATTGTTTAGAAGCGCCATCTTTAGATAGTCTTAGTACTTTGTCTGATACTGTTTCTGATATTAAATCTTTTAACTTAATCACCTTTATACTTCCTTATGTTACCAACTCTGAAATCTTCATTAGATGGACTGGTCATCTCTATTACCAACTCATCATTATTTAAAGAAAATACATCTGCTACTTTTGAATTTTTAAGAGCTCTCATAAGTTCTTTTTTGTCGCTAGGATTAGAACGCTCGTTTACAAATTCAGTTAGTTTATCTTTCTTCAACTGATTCTGTACTCCTAACATAAAACTACGCATCATAGCAGGAACATTTGCTTTTGATTTATATTGATGACCTAATTTATAAATTTGATTTTGAATCTGTTTTAATTTTTTACCTAAGTCTGCATCAGGACCTTCGACAATCTCTGTAGATTCGTTATACTTTTTATCAGCAATAATTTTTACCATCCTTTTCACATCAAACATAAGATTGTCTATTTCATTTCGTACCACACTATCGTCTTGCTTCTTATGAGCTTTTGCTAAATCTTTAATATTGATTGCTATTGCTTTTATAGAACGAGATAGTTGAGAATATGCTGATGAATTAAGTTCTTCAGTTAGTCCATACTTCTTTTTTCTTCTGAGAAGATCTTCATCACTTATGTCTGTATCTACATAATCTGCTGGATTTTCTTTTAGTAAGTTTTTTAGTTTTATATTCGACATTATTTATTCTCCTGAAATTTGTCATCTAATCCATCCTTACCATCTAAGTAATTGTACACACTTTGTAAGTAATCCATAGACTTAGTTAATTTAGATTGTACCCAAGCTGGCATAGAAACTTCTCCACCATCACCGACATTCTGAATAATCTTATAAATCATTTTAGCATATTCCATAGAACGTTCTAACTGAGCTTTAGCCATCTTACCTTCGTGGTCGTCAGCTTCGTTTACAGATTCATTCTCTCTTGCATAATCTTGATATGCTCCCCACATACGACCTAAAGCTCTAATACCATTCTCAGATGCTTTATTCCAATTGCCACTTTTTGCATTCTTCTGCAACTCAGTAGCTAATTGTATGATTTTCTTTTTAAGGGTTTTGTCATCATACATACCCATACCTTGTACTTGAATCTTAGCCAATTTACACTCCAGTTAATTTTTTATCAAATGGTTTACTTGCTTTCATCACTGCATTTACATAATTAGAACGAGCCGTATCCATCATTTTTCTAAACTTATTGAAAGCCTGATATTTTTCATCATCAGTTAAGTCAGGTGCCTGAATTACATTATTTACGAAACTATCGTGTACTTGTTTAAATGAATTTTTCAAAATTACCATCATCTTACCTTTTACATAAGTTGATTCGTTTATCTGTTCTGATTCTTCTACCTTAAATGGTGGCAAATCTTTATCAGTATATACCTTACCTAACTCTAACTCTTTAATCATTTCTTTTAATTTTACCATTTTCTGCAACTCCAGTAACGAGCCTTATGTCTTGGACCTGGATTATCACAATTGTGTCTGGCTCTAAAGTTAGCTCTTGCTTTAGGATTAGACTTACGGATTCTCATAGTTCCACCTGGATTCTTCTTACCCTGCCCAAAATTAACTTTCACAACATTACCAGCTGGATTCTTTACATATACTTTAAACTTCTTTACATCACCTCTCATTGGTTTACCCAACTTAACTTTACGACCTTGATACTCAGCCTCAACTAAGCCTGACATTGTGTATCCAAAAGAACCATCTTCTGCCCATAAATCGTAAGACTCTTCTACAGACTCTCTTTTATTTTTTCTAGCCTGCATCTCTCTAGCTTTTCTGTAAGCTTCTTTTTCTTTTTCAATCTTCTTTTTATATTGGTTAATTCTTTTATTGAACTTATCACCTAAACTAGCTTCTTTAATTCCTTTACCACCCATCTTCACATAAAGTTTTATTAGGTTTGAAAGATGCTCTTCATCTCTAGCATTAGTAACTCTACCTTGTTTATCAATTTTCTTCTGAAACATTTTGATAGCATCTTTGAGTTTGTTCATCTCCATACCAGCTTCATTTACGGATTCTTCTCTGTTCTTCTTAATACTTTTCTTTAAGTCCTTTGGTAATGCTTTCAAATCATCCAAACCTTCTTTCTTAGATTTGTTGCCCCAATTAGCAGCACCGACTTTACGACACTTTACTAATGCGCCAGAAGCGTAGGCTGATGGCCAGACATCATAGCGAGCTTTTACTTTGTGATAACAAGCGTCTTTCTTTTCATAGATATGCTCTGCTGATTCAGCACATTCAGTATGTTGACAAAATTTCATTACACTCTCCCTCTTCTTTCTTCCAGCACAATGTGCCTTTTGACTAAATCCTTTTGGGTTATTACAATCAATACTCTTTTTGTATTTCTGACTCCACCCCATTACTTCTTTGGTTTTGTGGAAACATAGATTGGTTTCTTACCGCCACCTTTTAGTGATGATGTACCACCTCTACCTTTCTTATTCTGAGCTGCTCTCTTTCTACGAGTAGCACTAGCTTTCTGTTTCTTTGTCATACTAGCCGCTTTAGAAGCTGGAACACATTTAGCGTATCCTCTCTTCTTACCACTTGTACCACACGGTGGATGTCCACCACCCTTTTTCTTTTTACCAATATTTACCCATCTATCACTAAACCACTTTCTTAAATTTTCGTTTGCGAAGTCACCACAGTTAACACATAGGTTATCCATAATTCTACCAGCCTGTTCTAAAGTCATTGTGGTATCGACTCCTTCTTTCTTTACACAATTCCTATATCTCTTACCAAACATAATCTTTGTCTTACGAGTAGGATGTGTCATATATCCTTTTTGACAAGCTTCGTCTAAATCAAATTCTTTCTTTTTCTTTATTAGATGAGGACCTGCTGGTTCTTTTCCCAACTCACCATCTACTCCATAACCACAGGTTCCTTCCTTTACTACTTTCCTAATTAGTTTTGCACCACCCTTTAATTTTCTAGCAACCATTTTAGCAGCTTCTTTTGCATTCTTAGCATTGACTGTTTGAGACATAAGGCCGGGAGAACCCACATCAAAATAAACTTCGTATTTACCTTCGTCTACTGATTCAGGCATACCTAAATGACTTATTGTGCCCATACCTGATTTACTTCTTAGTTTGATTGCTTTTTTATTCATACCATGCTTCTTTCGTAGAGCATCAATTTGTTTTATAATCTTCTTTTGATTAGCTGAACCAGGTATCATTTTCATAGCTTTAGTATATAACTTCATTAACTCAGCTTTGTTCTCTCCGAAGTATCGTCTATCTTTCATAGCCTGAAGTCCTATAAGTGCCATAGTTTTATCTCGAGGAGTTGATTTTCTGTATGTCTTAGCTACATAATCATAGTTCTTCTTAAGCATATCTTTGGCATCTTTTGCACTACTTCCGTATTTCAAAAGAAGTTTATATATCTTACTGACTTCTTTTTTGTCTTTTGGATTCAAAATAATCTCCATTCAAATAAAGTTATACAATTATAAATATAACGGAGACTAATTTTTATATATTAGTTATTTGAATAAGTATGATTGCTAAAGCTAATAATAAACTAATAATTGTTTTCAATGTAGGTATTTCACCAAATATACCCCAAGCCATTATCCCAAATACAATAGTTCCAATACCAAAGCCAGCTAATCTGAAATTCCAAAAAGCACCAAAGTGTTCATAAGACCATTTGGTGGCAAAAAAGAATAGTGGTGCTATTGGTATACTTGTTAGGTATACCCACCACATACTCTTAAAGAATTTACTGAATTGTGGAAAAGCGTAGTGTCCTTGCAGTTGATAGAAAGCAATTATAGAACCAATCGCTTGAGCTATAACCGCCCACCATATTTTTGACACTAAAAGTTATCCCATTCGGATTTCTCCATTACAGTTAATATACCCTCAACCACTTCTTTGGCTTTGGATGGATTAAATGATATACCTTTTTTTGTAGGTTTGTATTCGCCATTATCATCATACCAAATTCTCAAATCAATAAACTGATGACCTTCATACTCTGATGGCGATATACGAATTACCTCTCTACTATTCTTTTGTATCTCAACCATTACTAATCACCGTAAAGTAATGTTCTGTACATCTAATAGTGCCACCATTCTCTAACCTTATGGTATATAGATTGGTATCTTCATTTGGTAACTCAACTATCTTTCCATCTTTTAATGAACCAGCTTTGAATGTTACATTGTCATTTATTTTCATTTACTTCTCCTTAATTAAAATGTTTCTACTTTAGAACCTTTACTTCTATTCTTAGAGGCTGTTCTCAAAACTAAATTATCTTCATCAGTAGCACCACCTCTTCTACGAGCAGTAGTGTGTTCGACATCAATATCATTACCCTCACCAAATATATCCATATACTCTAACTCATCTCCATCTATCGTTTTGAAGTCTGAACTAACCGCTGCATCTTTTCTATCCTTAGATGTAACAGGTGTATCGTCTACAGCAGTAATGACGCCTACAGAAAGTTTATTGTAATCTCTAACGAACTCTTTAAAAAGCATCGTCAATCTGAGTGTAATGTCATCGACTTTTTTAGCACCACATTTACTATTGTAAGACTCTGAATTTTTTAATTTAGTATTTGTGGTTGGGTTTTTCATTATCTTATTAGTTGTTGGGTCGATAACATAAGCATCTTTATTTCTTAGTTTCAAATCTGTTTTTAGAAACCAATCATAGAACTTTCTAGCATCGTTAATTTTAATAACTTTTTTAAAAGTGTTAACACTATGTTTTGAATTAGAAAATGCTGTGAGTAAGATAATTAGATTATCAATCGTACTTCTTTTTATAACACCCTTTTTTGGTTTTATACCTGTTGAGTGAACTAACTCAGCCATCTTTGATATTATTGATTCTGAGTCATTTAATATTTTTTTACTCATAGTTTTCAAACCTTCAATACTAGCCATAGCATCTAACATATCAGATTTAGGCCATGCATATATTTTTCCTTTATAAGCATTATGGATGTAACCAACCCATTCTGAAATCATTAGGGAATCTCCCTTTTTTGATAGTTTGTAATCTTTACCAGACATATCACTAATATGGTCTTTAAATACTTTCATAAGTAAAGCGTTTTTATTTTGAAGTTTCTGTAACCATATGTTAAACGCTGATGGTAAGATAACTCTCATTTCGTGTCTGTTCCAAGGTTCTCCTAAATTAGTGTATATCGTTACATTTACTAAGTCTTCCATACTGCCTTTTTCTATCATCGTTATCAAAACTTTGTATTGTTCTTCAATATGTTTTTGAATACATTCTGGAAGTTCGTGAAAGTATTTGTTTTTCAAATCAAATGGTGCGTAAAAATCTTTTTCAATTTCATACTCTATTATAAATGATTTAGTTAATTTAAATTCACCAGCCAAATATCTTCTGTAACAATCTATTCTGTGTTGCCCATCGACACATAAATATTCATATCCTCTTTTCAAAATATCTTTAAGATAGTTTATTGTTACCTCAATATTTTTGTAAGCTTCGTCTGTCTTTACAAAATCAGTTAGTTTTAATTCAGCGTCTGCTAAAACTTTCTTAACATCGATTAAAACTAATGAATATATATTAGAATGTCCTTCAAGAAAAGCTATCATATGAGATGTGCCTGTATCGGCGTTCCACATATCCAATAGTCTCTGCAATAGCAATTCGTCTGAATATATTCTACTTATAAATTTCTTAAAACGGCTTAGTGGTTGTTCACTATTCTTCGCCTGTATTTTTTTCTTTACTCTAACTTTCATTTTTTATTCCTTAATAGTTAATTCACTGCAAATCTTTTTCTAAATGATTCACTCAATTCTGTTATGTGTCTACACTTCCTTCTAAACTTATAACCCTTACAACCACAACTATATTGTTTGTGGTAAGGATCCCATTCGACTGTGTAGTGATTACCATTAGAGCCATTAACTCTCCATTGATTATCAACCATCACTTCGCCATCGAATACTTCTATTATCTTATCAAGCAGATTCATCAGCAAACCTTTCCATAGGGTCTAACTTCTTATCTGTTATAATAGACTTCTCTATTTCATCTTTCAGATTGTAAAGAGTACATCGAGCACCATCTATATAACCCTGTGAATCAGAGTTAGAATCATATTCTGGTAAAGTATTCATAGCGTCATCTAATTCACATTCTATATCTATCAACATCTCTAATATTTTTTCTTTAGTCACTATACTGCTCCAATGTTAACTAAGTGGTCGAGTTCATCCATCGTACCATCAAAGCCTGGAATATCCCTATCCAAATCAATGTCTGTTGAATAGTCACCAGTCCTACACATCCTATCTGTCATATCCTTTTCTAAGTCAGCCATCAATGATGCCTGTCCTTCTTTACTCATCCAATTAAATCTATGGAATTGTTTCTTAACTTCGCCCCATTCATCTTCACCAACTCTCCACATCTCAACAATCTTAATGCCATCAGATACAGAAGAATGAACATACTCAACAATGAGTTTGTTTCCTTCAAAGTTAGTGGAAGAATCGAACTTCCCAAATGTCTTTTCAAATAGATATGTCATATAAACTCCTTTTTAATTTCTACTAAATGTAACAAACAAATGCAATACAAGTCAAGACTTTTATTCTAAAAGTTTCCTGGTGCTACCTGAAATGTGTTAAGTCCTAAGTCTCTCCACATCTTCACAACCTTATCTCTATCGTCAACAACAAGAAACACATCGTCAATGTCTACGAAAGTATCTAACATTTTCTTTTTAAGAATTTCATCAGGCATAAACCTCATTTCGCCTGTCGCTGGATTACCATCAGCAATCGGCCACGACTCATCTTTGAACTTATCAGGCCTAAGAACCAATAAGTCAAATGGTACATTGTGAATCTTCAACCAATCTTTAGTGGCGTGAAAACCTCTATCGTTTCTGCCAGAGAAGATAACAATCTTAAACCCATCAGCTTTAAACATCTGAGCCATTTTAATTACTGGTGCATTTGGTTTATCCCAATCCATAATAGAAGATGGAGAAGCGAATATCTTCCAATCCAACTTACCATTAGGCATAAGTGACTTATCTCTCCTAACATCGATGTCAGCAAGAGTTCCATCTAAATCGAATATAACTGTTTTTTTATTTTTCATTTTTTAATTCCAAACTATTAATTTATTATTTACCCAAATTTGTTTGTTAGGAAACTGAAGAAGAAACTTATTATCTTTCATACCTTTTACAGTAGCTTGAAAACCATTGAAGAAAACAACAGCGTTTTTCCAAAGTCCGTTTTTTATCTGATTCCCTTTCATAACACCTAAAGCTACAAAAGAAAGTGTATACGAGTCAAGACTTTTTTTTAATTATTTTTACAAAGGCAAGGTGTCTATAGTTTCGAGTGCTTTGATAGCGGCTAGTAAAAACATACCGAGTGGAATACCAATACATATTCCAAATATAATACACATAACAGCGTCTTCTGTATTTAGATTTCTATTCATACTTTATATACTCTATTATATTACCAAACGAATCGTGATCGTAAACAGATTCAGAACCATCTCTGTGTTTGGTTGGGTTAGTTAAATCATCTGATTCAAACGCTAAGTGTGGTGGATGGTCTTGTGGTAATACCAAAGCTAACTTAATATTAGCAAATTGTAATTCTGCCCAACTCTTATCTTCATAGTTTACTTTACAATCAAATTTGTTGGTATACCATCTAACTGCCTGTGATATGTTTGTAACTACTATAGCTATGTGGTCAATTTTTTCCATTGTCTTTATCTCTCGCATCCATAAATCTAAGTTGTAAATCATTCATTATATCTTCTAATGTCATAACATCTTTGCTACTTGGTTCTGTTGTATCTTTTGGATAAGACTTTTGGTCACCAAATATAAACTCATCTAACATATCATCATATGGTCTCATCTCTATCAGTTGCCGTATGAATGTATTTAGCTTTTTTAAATTTGGATAGTTATCACTTACCATTTGTAAAACAGCTATAACTTGATTTAGTTGGTGTCCAAATACTAAGTAAGATTTGTTATCATCTTTCCACATAACATTCTCCTATTTATAATAAGTATCACCATTCTTCTCTTCTACCAAAATTATTTTTCTCTATTCTTTTTTTAAGGTGTCGTTTATACCAAAGAAGAAATAGAATCTTCTGCACTTTGTCTATTATATAAGTTATATAGTTCATAGTCCTCTTTATTGTTTTCGTAGAATCTTGGTCTGTCTATGTCAGCAGTAATGAAATCGAATCTTTTAGCACATTCATCACAATGTATTGGCGCTACTCTAATCATAGAATCATACTGATTTGTTTTAGGTAGCTTAGTTTTTTCTAATCCAAACATATCTTGAAACCTTGCAATATCTCTATCCATATGTTCAACTATACCAACAAACTTAAAATCAGATAAATCTTTACCAACATATTTTGTCATAGTATTCACAACATCATCAGAGTTTATGTAATCATTTATATCCATATTCTCAAACGGCCAATCTAAATCTGAAGCGTAATACCTTTGAGCGTATGCCAGATACTTAGCTTGTGATAATGCTCTTTCTAATGGTTCTCTCAACCAAACCACTTTGTTACGATTTTCTGATGGATACTTATCTATGCCAAAATGTCCATACATCAAATCAAAATCTACATCTCCGTATCTGTATATGTTTTCTCCAACATCTTCATTTACAGTGCTTTCATTATCCAATAATATCTTATAGCCAAATGTTTTAGAATCCCAATTTATAGATGAGTAGTCTCTAACCAAATCACCTGTAAATTCCAATTCGTTTATCTGTAGGTGTGGATTACTATCTGAAGTATCATATTTTTCTACTTCTACTCCTACACCATACAGACTTAATAGATAGTGTTGAAAAGTTGTACCAGCACATCTTGGTATGTGGTACACTGTCATATTTAATTTATTCAAAGAAATCCTTATATTCGCTATAGTATAAAAAGTATACTAAATAAAAAACACCAAAAACTATTCCACTAACTAATAATCCTTCCATAACTAACTCCTATTTTAATTGTAACTTTTGTAACCAATCTGGCACATTCTTTTCCATATAATGTTGTATCACAAATGCTTCAGCTATATGTGAGAAGAACCAAACGAATGTGAGTATCGGTACATAGATTCTAAAATCCAATCCAACTATCTCTATACCTAACCAAGTAAAAAATATCATACCAATAGATTTAGTTAGAAAACTAATACCACTAAATCCTAAACTAAGTATGTTACCTCTTGCAACAACTATGTAAAGATTCAATACTAAATGTATTAGATTAAGAAACGATGGAGCTAATACTCCCATTAAGAAATACTCTGCTATCATAAATGTAACTCCTTATATCTTTGAACTGCCAACTCTTTATGTTTAGCCTCAATCATAATATCAACATCATTACCATAAGTATCAATATAATCGTAGACATAATCAGAATGTGCTTGAGGTCTAATTGATTCGTCAAGTTGTTCGGCACTACGACTTTCGCTATAGTGGACAACTGGTGTAATACCTTCTGGCCAAGTTGAGATAGCCAACTCCAATGCCTCTCTTTCCGATAATCCACCGTCACAAAATCTGTGGTGATGATAATCAAAAACAATAGGTATCCCAATTCGTTTGTATACTCCATTATATAACTCCTTTACTGAATACATTGATGCTTTGTCATCATTCTCCACAGTCAATCTGTTCTGAGCTGATTGTGGTAGTCTTTCAAAGTTCTTACAGAATCTTTCCATTGACTTTGGTTTATCTCCATAAGCACCACCAATGTGTATGTTGATTTTGTTGTAGGGTGTCTCACTCAATCCCATCATATCGAATGTAGCTGCGTGGTCTGTTAAGTCACCAACACAATTTTCAACTACGTGTTCGTGTGGTGATGTCAGAACATTGAAAGGACCTGGATGAGATGTAATTCTAACATTGTGTGTCTTAGCTTTCACACCAGCGGAATGTAGATACATCTGTATCTGTTTCAAATCCTTTAAGTCTTCCCATTTGTATTCAGACTTCCACGGTGCTAGACCTGATGTGATACGAAAGAAGTTGTAACCATTTAGTATATTCCAATCTATAATCTTATCTAAGTCCATAGCGTTGGCTAGTGTAAGTTCACTAGCATAATCAATACCTTTGGTATCGAATGTTCTCCTAATCATACTACGGCCTGTAGTAATTGGTTTAACTCCTCTTTCAGCACCACCCCACTTCTGTGGATATGATAACTGCATATTGATACAAGCGTATCCTATGTTCATATTAACCTCCCTAAAACAAAACCGATACTCCAAAACAAAACTGCTATAGCTAATAGTTTTGGAAACTCTTTATTCTTTTTACTAAGTACTTGGTCTAACATTCTATTCCTCATATTTCCTTTCCCTCAGGTTCATCCCAATATCGTTCTGAGCCTGGTTCATTTATTTGTGATTCGATGAAATCTTCTGACGACATATTATCATCGCCCATATAGTCAATACCATAATTGTAGTAATCGTTAACGTATCTTTGAATATCTTTTGGATAGACATAAAGTCCTTGCATATTTCTTGGTCTAGTTTTCCTATAGAAGTCTTGGTCTTTACATAGTCTTTTATATATATAGTGCCCGAGTTTGTTAAACGACATTTTTTTTATACCTTAAGCTTTGTTTTCTCTTCATCACTAAAGTTAGCAAAGTATTTTGTATCTATTAGTTTTCTATGTGACTTACCAAAGTGTTTCCTACTAGCCACATTGATTAAGAAGTAAGGCGCTTTCTTTCGTGTAGGTTCACCAGCTGCTGTAAAGTCTTCGTATGGTGACAGACACAATGCTTTGAGGCCGGTATCCTTAATC
>Ga0208899_1000701_pt1 | contig 24790 bp, 27 predicted proteins | sample VirMetDEL_Nov_24_FD_184518 | JGI IMG/M metagenome (GOLD analysis project Ga0208899, IMG submission 184518) | Aqueous microbial communities from the Delaware River and Bay under freshwater to marine salinity gradient to study organic matter... | ecosystem: Environmental > Aquatic > Marine >... | reverse complement strand
AACACATGCGTGTGACATTGATAAGCTAAATGTATCTATCAGAGAAGCCTTTGTAGAAACCTTTGGTAAAGACCTATTAGGTAAGTTTAAGGAAGATGTGGGAAAGTTGTTAGATGAGGAAACTAGAAATAAATTACCTGCAATACCTGAAAGTGGTGATTTAAATTTAGCTTTACTACATCAATCCAAGTTTTTCTTTGCCTAAACCTATGCACTAATGGATAGTAAAGTTACACTATTAGAATAATCAACATGGAGAAAACACTGAGAACAATAACAATAAGGAAATAATGACTAAACAAACATACAATAAGATAGTAACACCTGTGGGTGTTTCTCAATACTGTTGGCTAAACACGCCTGACACTAAATTTGATAAAGAGAATGGAGGACATTTTAAAACTAACCTCATTCTAAAAGGGTCAGAAGCTCAAACAGTAATTAAATCCATTAAAGAAGAAATGAAAAAGTCTTTAGAAATGGCTAAAGAAAAAACTAAAGGTAAAGAACCTAAAACAGCAAACATGCCTTTTGAAGAAGAATATATTGATGGTAAACCAACTGGCAATATCATCTTCAAATTCAAAGCTAAAGCAAAAATTATGATGAAATCTGGTGACGTAATAGACATCAAGATACCAATTTTTGATAGCAAAGGCACACCAATGAAAGAGCAAGTATGGTCTGGTTCTGAAATGAAAATTTCAGCAGACATGATACCTTACTACACCGCAATGGCGGGAGCAGGTGTGTCTTTGAGATTAAAGGCAGTACAAATAACCAAGTTAGTTGAAGGTGGAGCAGGTGCAGGAGCAAAAGGGCATGGCTTTGACGAAATTAAAGATGGTTATGTTGCACCCGAAGAACAACCTACTGAAGCAGATGAGATACAAGAAGCATCTGACTTCTAATCAAGTAGGACTTAAATATGGGTTTAGGTCAGGTCTTGAAATAGCAATCTCACAAGAGCTAGATGCTAACAAGGTAAAGTATAAATATGAGAAGGTTAAATTGACGTATGTCAAACCACAGAAAGCTCATGCTTATACGCCTGACTTTTACCTAGATAAACAAGATATTTATATAGAAACAAAAGGTTTGTTCACTTCTGCTGACAGGCAAAAGATGAGGCTTGTTAAAGAGCAACACCCAGAAAAAGATATTAGATTTATATTTAGTAATTCAAGAAGCCGAATATCTAAAAAGTCTGCAACAACTTATGCCATGTGGTGTGAAAAATATGGTTTTAAATATGCAGACAAACATATTCCATTGGAGTGGTTAAATGAACAATAATCTTAGAAGTAGAACTGATTTTATAGTTGTTCATTCAACTAAAACAAAAGTTAATCAAAATTTAAGTGCAAAGGATATAACTTTACTTCATAGAAAAGAAGGTTTCTTTCACAACGCTTTTCATTTTGTAATTAAAAGAGATGGTACAGTAGAAAATGGTAGACCAGAAGATATGTCTGGTGCAATTTTACCAATAAACCAACCTTTAATTACTAATCAAAATTCTATTGCAATAGGTCTTGTAGGAGGCTTATCTGAAGATGGAAAAACTCTCGACACTAACTTTACATTTCAACAATACTCTTCGCTAAGAGAACTTGTCAAAAAGTTGAAAACAAAGTACAAGGTTGAGGTAGTGGGTTGCAGAGATGCAATTAACTCCAAATCGTGCATGTGTTTTGACACAAGTGCGATTGTTGATTGAGACGCTCCTAGTTAGAAATAGCTAGGGGCGTTTTTTATTTATGGGGTAATGGAGGGAGACTGAAGTTACCTCAACTCTTTGGAGGCTTCGCCCAGAATCGAACTGGGATACAAAGATTTGCAATCTTCTGCGTAACCATTCCGCCACGAAGCCCTCACTTATTTAAACTCACACAAATTATTACATTATGAACGAAACTGAAAGCGAATTTTTATATCACACATCTTGCGATAATTGCAGTTCGTCAGACGCAAATTCCGTTTATTCAGACGGACATGCCTACTGCTTTTCTTGCAACACAACAACACAAGGACAATCAACAATGGAGCTTACACCAATTACAAAACAAGAAAGTAATTTTATTTCGGGTGAACATTTACCTCTTAATAAAAGAAAAATAAATTTAGATACAGTACAAAAATATAACTATCAAGTGGGTGCATGGTTTGCACGTCCTTGTCATATTGCTAATTATTATAATAATAGCAAAGAGTTAGTAGCACAAAAACTTAGATACCCTAATAAAGATTTTCAGTGGTTAGGTACACCTAAAGAAGCAGGTTTGTTTGGAGAACATACTTGTAAAGGAAAAGGTAAATACATAACCGTATGTGAAGGCGAAATTGATGCACTTACAATGTCACAATGTATGGATAACAACAAATGGGACGTTGTATCTATTAAAACAGGTGCGGCAGGTGCAAAAAAAGACATACAAAAATCACTCGATTTCTTGGAGGGTTATGAGAACGTAATCTTTATGTTTGACCAAGACGAACAGGGGCAGAAAGCGGCGATAGAATGTGCAAAACTTCTTACGCCTTCGAAAGCCAAGATTGCGTCTCTACCTTTAAAAGACCCTAACGAAATGTTGTTAGCAGGTCAGGAAGATAAATTAGTTAAAGCTATGTGGGACGCTAAACCATACCGACCTGATGGAATTGTCTTAGGCTCAGAAATATTTGATGAGATAATGAAAGAAGATAATTATGTTACCGCACAATATCCTTTTAAATCTCTTAATGATAAAACTCATGGATTAAGAAAAGGTGAGTTAACAACTATCACAGCAGGTACAGGTGTAGGTAAATCATCTTTTTGTAGACACGTTGCGTTAGACCTATTGAAACAAGGTTTTGGTGTTGGCTACATTGCATTAGAAGAAAGTATTAAACGTAGTGCGTTAGGTATTATGGGTGTTCACCTAAAGAAACCTTTGCACTTAACAAGAGAAGGTATAAGTGAAACACAATTACAGGAAACTTTTAAATCTACTATTGGTAATGGGAATTTTTATTTATATAACCATTTTGGCAACACAGTCGCCGATAGCCTTCTTAATAAAATAAGATATTTAGCAAAGTCATGTGAAGTAGACTTTGTAGTCTTAGACCATTTACACATGGCTCTATCAGCATTAGGTGACGAGCATACTAATGATGAAAGAAAACTTATAGATTACTTTGTAAGTAAATTAAGAACACTTGTAGAAGAAACAGGTATAGGAGTAATACTTGTAAGTCACCTTAGACGAAGTGAAGGCGACAAAGGTTTTGAAGATGGTAAAGAAGTTACCATGAATAGTCTTAGGGGGTCGGCTTCCATTGGACAATTATCAGATTTAATTTTGTCCCTCTCCAGAGACATTAAGTCAGATAAAAAATTAGCTAACTTAACAATTCTTAAAAACAGATTTAGTGGTGAAACAGGTAACGCAGGAACATTGTTATATGATTTAGACACTGGTTGTCTATCAGAAACAACACCTGATGTTTTAGATGACTACTAAAAAAGTTACGGCAAAGCACAAAAGAAATGCTTTGTTCTGGTCTGGTTTAATTGCTGATGCAGTTGCCAAATATAAATCAACACACGTTCCACAAACAATATCTGTTGGAAGTATTAAAACAGCTTTCATGTTGCAAGATACTTTAACAAGCATGGCATTAAGCGGTGATGATGCGGCGTGGAATATAGAAGTTAAATTAGAAACATTACATTAATTATGAAACTACCGAAAATAAATAAAAAGATACTAGATGCACCATTTGTGCATTGTTATTGGAAAGATATAAATGCCTCTGCTATTTGGACTTCATTAAAAGAAGCTAAAGCAAGTAAAGTTACTATCTGTATTACAGCAGGTTGGCTTTTAAGAGCAGACAAAGATGTGCATGTAATTGCGGGTGATGTTAATTTTAATGATGATGGCACATTAGGTGATGTAGGTAACGTCACTACTATGCCTTCAGTAAATGTATTAAAGATTAAGAAGGTATCAGTTTGAGATACGTTTTTGATATAGAGACCAATGGATTTTTACATTCTTGTGACAAAGTACATTGCATTGTTTTAAAAGATATAGACACAGGGGAAATACTTACACCTGATAATGAAACTGCTATTAAAAAACTAAAAGAAGCAGAGTTAATTATCGGACATAATATAATTAAATTTGATATTCCTGTATTGGAAAAATTATATTCCGCTACATTTACAGGCAAAATTTTTGACACACTTGTAGGTACTAGATTAATATTTTCTGACATCAAAGATAAAGATTTTTCAATAAAAGATTTTCCAAAAGATTGCATAGGTAAACACTCATTAAAAGCATGGGGCAATCGTATAGGTGAATACAAAGAGCAGATAGAAACTGACTGGCAAACTTTTACACCTGAGATGCTTGAGTATTGTAAGCAAGATACAGAAGTTACTTATAAACTTTATAAAGTTATTGAAGAAAAAGGTTACTCCCAAGAAGCTATGGATTTAGAACATGAAGTAGCTTCACTTATATTTAAACAAGAAGAACATGGCTTTACATTTGATACTGAAAAAGCACAGGCTTTGTCTGTTAAATTAAAAGCAAGACTTGCTGAACTTTCAGAGGAATTGCAAGATGTATTCCAACCAATAGTTACTGAAAGATGGTCAACAAAAACAGGTAAGAAACTAAAAGATAGTGTTACCATATTTAATCCATCAAGCAGACACCATGTAGCTCACAGATTAAAAGAGAAGTACGGTTGGGACGCTCAAGAGTTTACAGCAGATGGTAAAGCAAAACTAGATGACAGTATATTATCTAAACTTCCATATCCTGAAGCAAAAATATTATGTGAACATTTTTTATTAAATAAAAGAATTGCACAAATAGCAAATGGTTCACAGGCTTGGTTAAAACATGAACGTAATGGTAAGATACATGGCACTTGTAATACTAATTCATGTGTTACATCAAGAGCTAGTCATTCATACCCTAACTTAGGTCAAGTCCCTAGTACATCAGCTCCGTTTGGTAAAGAGTGTAGAGAATTATTCACAGTACCAGAAGGTAAACGATTAGTAGGTGTAGACGTAAGCTCTTTAGAAGTGATGATGCTTTGTCATTACATGTCTAAGTTTGACAATGGAGCATATACAAAGGTTGCTCTTGAAGGTGACATACATACAGAGACACAAAAACTAGCAGGACTAGACAGTAGAGATTTAGCAAAGCGTTTCTATTATTGTTTTTTATATGGTGGAAGTGTCAAAAAAATTGCTGAAGTAATAAACAAACCTTTTAAAGAAGCAGGAAAGATTAAGAAAAGATTTTTAAATAATCTACCTGCATTACATAAACTTATAGAAGGCGTACAGTCTGCGGCTGAACGAGGGTATCTAACAGGTTTAGACAAAAGACAAATCAAAGTTAGGAACAGCTACTCAGCACTCAATACACTTCTGCAATCAGCAGGGGCAATATTGTGCAAGAGATGGTTAGTAGAATTTAACAAAGAGATACAGAAATATAAGAACGCACAACAAGTTGTATGGGTACATGATGAAATACAAATTGAGTGTGAAGAAAAAGACGCTGATGAGATTGGTAGGATAGCAGTAGAATGTATTAAACGTGCAGGTGAACACTTCAATCTAAGAGTGCCGCTAACAGGCGAATATAAAATTTCAACTAATTGGAGTGGAACACATTGATAAATAAAAAATTTGATATTGACTTAAAATATGGTCAAGAGAGAGAAAAGAAATTAGCCTCAATTTTAGATAAAGATAAAACTAAAATAGAAGTTAAAACCGAAAGAGACTGGTGGTTTAAAACTGGTAACATTGCTGTTGAAGTAGAATGTAATGGTAAGCCTTCAGGTATTATGGCTACAACTGCAAACTATTGGGTACACATATTAGCTGATGGCGATAAGGATTATTGTAGATTAATATTTGATACAAGAACTGTAAAGAGATTAGCTAAAAAATATATCAAAACTTTAAAAGCAGGTGGTGATGGGTTTAGAAGCAGGTTTGTTCTTATACCTTTAGCCGAAATATTTTTACCAAAAAATTTAAGCAAATCTATGCAGGAGAGGATAGTTAAAAATGTATAAAAAGAAAAAAGTATTGTTAATTGATGGTGATATACTTGCGTATCAAATTGCCACAAACAATGAAGTAGAAACTAATTGGGGTGATGGACTATGGACATTACATTCAAATGAAAATAGTTGTAAACAACAATTTGATGCAGTCATAGATGACTTATGTTCTAATTTATCAGCAGATGATTATATCGTTGCATTAACAGATAAGAATAATTTTAGAAAAGATATTCTTCCAACATATAAATCTAACAGAAATAGTAAACGTAAGCCTATAGTTTTAAACGCAATGCGTGAACACATTATGGAAAAACATAATGGTGTAGTGTGGAAGAACTTAGAAGCTGATGATGTCATGGGTATTATGGCAACTGAACCAACGCAAGAAGATAGAGTAATAGTCAGTATTGATAAAGACATGCGTACTATTCCTTGCACATTATCCAATGATGGCACAACTACTGAGCAAATCCCTCAAAGATTAGCTGATTATAATTTTATGATACAGGTTTTAACTGGAGATAAAGTTGACGGATATGATGGTATAGATGGTGTTGGAATTAAGACAGCAGAAAAGCTAATTAAGAAATACACTAATGTTCCACTTTTAGATTTATGGAAAATTGTCAAAGGTATTTACAAAGACAAAGGTTACACCGAACAAGAAGCTCTACAACAAGCTAGAGTTGCACACATTTTAAGACACGGAGAATACAATAAAAAAACAGGGAAGGTTACATTATGGCAGATATGATACAGAACCCTCCACACTATGCAAACAATGAGATTGAACCTATTGATTATATCATAGCAAACAAACTCACATACTGCGAAGGTAATGTTGTTAAGTACATTACAAGGTGGAGAGGTAAAGGCGGTATAGAAGATTTAAAAAAAGCAAAACAATACATTGACTTTATTATAGAAAAAGAAGGCGTACTTAAAGTCACAGAAAGTAAAGATGCTTGAACATAAGCATATTATTATTCGTGCCACAGTAAACAAACCTCCTAAAGATGTCGAGTTTATTAAAAGATGGGTAAGAGAGTTAGTTGCAAAACTAAAAATGAAACCATTAGGAGATACTGTTGCAGTGTATGTAGACAAAGAAGGTAATAAAGGTCTTACTTGTTTACAAGCCATTGAAACATCACACATAGCATTTCATTCATGGGACGAAGACAAACCTGCTATGGTTCAATTAGATGTCTACACATGTAGTCACTTAGATAAACACATGGTGTTTAAAACTTTAAACATATTTGAACCAGTAGAAATTAATTATTTAACATTAGATAGAGAAAGATACTTAGAGATAAAACATTTATGATTAACTACGACAGAGACAATTTACTTACTGACTTTGGTAAGACCACATTAAAAGATAGATATTTATTACCAGAAGAAACATCACCGCAAGATGGATTTATGAGAGCGGCAAAAGCATTTTCAGATAATGATGAGATGGCAGAACGTATTTATAATTACGCTTCTAAACTTTGGTTTATGTACTCAACACCTATTTTATCTAATGGTGGTAGTACAAGAGGTATGCCTATCTCTTGTTTCTTAAATTATGTTGGAGATAGTAGAGACGGATTAACAGGACACTACACAGAGAATGCTTGGTTAGCATCTATTGGTGGAGGTATCGGCGGTTACTGGGGTCATGTAAGAAGTGATGGTGTTAGCACATCAGGTGGTTCACAATCATCTGGTTCAATTCCTTTTCTTCATGTAGTTGACAGTGAGATACTTGCGTTCTCTCAAGGTAAAACAAGGCGTGGAAGTTATGCGGCTTACATGGATATGTCTCACCCAGAGATAATAGAATTTTTAGAAATGCGTAAACCTAGTGGTGGAGACATACATAGAAAATGTCTTAACCTTCATCATGGTATTAACATTTCTAATGACTTTATGGAACTTATAGAGAAATGTATTGCAGAACCCACTTATGATGACAGTTGGAATTTAATAGACCCTCATACAAAAGAAATAGTTAGGACTGTATCAGCAAGAGAGTTGTGGCAAAAATTATTAGAAACACGAGTTGCTACTGGTGAGCCTTATGTTTCATTTATAGATACTATCAATGACGCATTGCCTGAAACACAAAAGAAACTAGGATTAAGAGTTCATCATTCTAATTTATGTACCGAGATTACATTACCTACGAATGAAAACCGAACAGCAGTGTGTTGTTTGTCTTCTGTAAATTTAGAAAAGTATGATGAATGGCAAAAAGAACCTTTGTTTATTCCTGATTTAGTAAGGTTCTTAGACAATGCTTTATCTTTCTTTATAGAGAATGCACCAGAAAATGTATTTAGAGCAAAGTTTAGTGCGGCTAATGAAAGAAGTATTGGATTAGGAGCTATGGGTTTTCACGCATATCTACAATCTAAAGGTATTCCTTTTGAAAGTGCATTAGCAAAAGCTATGAACTTAAAAATATTTAGAAAGATTAAAGAACAAGCTGTTGAAGAAAGTAAAAGTTTAGCAATTAAAAGAGGTGAAGCACCAGACATGGAAGGTACTGGAATGCGTAATGCTCATTTATTAGCTATTGCTCCTAACGCTTCCTCTTCAATTATTTGTGGAACTACATCACCTTCAATAGAACCTTTTAGAGCTAACGCTTATGTGCAAAAAACTATGTCAGGTTCTTTCTTAGTTAAAAATAAATATTTAGAAAAGCTATTAACTAAAAAAGGATTAAACACAGATGCAGTGTGGCAATCTATTGTAGCTCAACGAGGTTCAGTATTACATTTAGATGAACTTTCTGAGTATGAAAAAGACACATTTAAAACAGCAATAGAAATTAATCAACAATGGGTAATAGAACATGCGGCTGATAGACAGCAATATATATGCCAAGCTCAATCAATAAATGTTTTTGTTCCTGCTGATGTTAATATTAAAGAACTCCATGACATACACATGTTGGCATGGAAAAAGAAAATTAAAACACTGTACTATTGCAGAAGTGAAGCAATTAAACGTGCAGAGTTATTATCAAAAAAAGTAGAAAGGACAATCATACCTGAAGCTGATTGCTTGGCGTGTGAATAATATAATATGAAAAAATTACTAGCAGAACTTAATGCACTATCTTTGTATTACCGTGAAGGTATTGCAGGTGCATGGGCAGGTTTTTTATTAGGCTTACTTGTGGGAGCAATGATATGACATACAGTACAATATTTGATGACATAGACAAACCAAGAAGAAAAAAAAGAATTAAAAGAAAACCAAAACAATCCGTATTATGGACTGTGTACCACACGGTCTTAGCAGTAGAATTGTTAGTTATAATTATAATAGAAGGAATAGAATTATTAAGATGAGTTTATTTAAAAAAAGAGCATACTACAAACCGTTTGATTACGATTGGGCTTTTCAATCATACGATATGCAACAAAAAATGCACTGGCTACCTAGTGAAGTTCCATTGCATGAGGACGTAAGAGATTGGAATGAACGATTAACTGTAGAAGAAAAAAACTTAATAGGACAAATCTTAAAGTTTTTTACTCAAGGAGATGTAGATATTGCTCAAGCATATTTAGATAAATATATTCCACAATTTAAAGCACCAGAAGTTAGAATGATGCTATCTGCTATAGCTACAAGTGAAGCTAATCATGCACATAGTTATTCCTTGTTAAATGATACTATTGGTTTACCTGATAAAGAATACAAAGCATTTCAAGAATACAAAGAGATGTCCGATAAACATGAATATTTGTTTACATCTAAAGGCAAAGGACTAGAAGGATTAGCTAAAGAGATAGCATGTTTTTCTGCTTTTGGTGAAGGACTACAATTATTTGCTTCGTTTGCAATGCTTCTTAACTTCCAAAGATATGGACGTATGAAAGGAATGTGTCAAATCGTAACTTGGTCTATCAGAGATGAGACACACCATGTTGAAAGCATGATTAAATTGTTTCATCAATTAATTAAAGAAAACCCAAATATTTGGACAGAAAAATTTAAAGCAAGTATCTATCAAACAGCTAGAGACATGGTTGATTTAGAAGATAAGTTTATAGATTTAGCATTTACAATGGGTGGTATTAGAGGACTTAAAGCAGAGGAAGTAAAACAATATATTCGATATATTGCAGATAGAAGATTGCTTCAACTGTCTTTAAAACCTAATTATGGTGTTAAAACTAATCCTTTAGCGTGGTTAGATTGGGTTTTAAATGGTGTAGAACATGCTAATTTCTTTGAAAATAGAGCCACAGAATACAACAAAGGTACTGTAACAGGTAATCTTTGGGACTAACCTTACACTTTTAGATGAAAAACGTAATGGAAGATTTAGTTCTACCTGAAAATGTTAATGACTTAATAGAGTTATTAAACAAAGTTTACCCTGAAAAATCCCCTGATTTAAAAGATGATACTAAAACTATTTATTTTAAAGCAGGTCAAAGGGACGTTGTAAATTTTATTAACACACTAAAAGAGAGGGATAACTAATATGTGCGGCTCAAGACCAAAAATGCCACCACCACCTAAACCTGCTCCAATGCCAGTTAACACTTCACAAACTGTGGGTGAACAAACTGCACCAGAGCTTGTCACGGCAAATGAACAAGAGTTAGATATTAAAAAGAAGAAGAAAAAGAAATCAGGCACAAGTGCTTTAAATACTTCTTCAGGTTTAAATATCGCTACTAGCTCAAGTCTATAATAAATGGAATATGCAGGTAGTTTACAGAAAGCAAATACAGCTAAAGAACGATACAATAAACTACTTACAGAAAGAGAACATTATTTAGATAGAGCCGAAGAGTGTAGTGAGCTTACTATACCCTCATTAATTAAACCTGAAGGTTTTACATCTTCAAGTGATTTATATAATCCATTCCAATCAGTTGGTGCAAGAGGTGTCAACAATCTAGCAAGTAAACTTCTTTTACTTCTACTTCCCCCAAACTCCCCATTTTTTAGATTATCTATTGCAGGTGACGCTAAAAAAGAATTAGAAGAAAATAAAGAAATGAAAACAGACATTGAGAAATCTTTGTCTGTTATTGAAAAAGAAGTATCAAATAAAATTGAACAACTTGCTTTAAGAGTTTCAGTATTTGAAGCACTTAAACATTTAATTGTTGCAGGGAATGTCTTAACTTATTTACCTAAAAAAGGTAGCATGAGAGTGTTTCCTTTATCTCAATATGTAATTAGAAGAGATGCTTCAGGTAATATTTTAGAAATAGTTATTTGTGAAAAAGCAAGTATCCTATCTTTAGGAAAAGAAGTAGCGGCACAAGTTATATCTGACCCAGATTATAAATCAGATGAAGATATAGAATTATACACACACATTTATAAACTAAATGATGATGAGTTTTATGTTTGCCAAGAAGTAAACGGTATTAAAATTCCTGAAAGTCAAGGTACATTTAAAAAAGAAAGAATGCCTTACCAAGCTCTAAGAATGGTTAGAGTTGATAATGAAGATTATGGTAGAGGGTATGTAGAAGAATTTATTGGTGATTTAAAATCATTAGAAGGTTTATCACAAGCACTTGTAGAAAGTGCGGCGGCATCATCTAAAGTTGTTTTCATGGTTAGACCTAACTCTGTTACTAGAAAAAAAGATTTAGCTATGACTAGAAATGGTGACATTATTACTGGAACAGCAGAAGACGTAACCGTTTTACAAACACAAAAACAATACGATTTACAAGTAGTTGAAAGAAGTATTGCAAAATTAGAAGAAAGAATGTCTTACGCATTTTTACTACACACAGCAATACAAAGAGATGCTGAAAGAGTTACAGCACAAGAAATTAGATACATGGCAGAACAATTAGAAACTGCTATGGGTGGTATATATTCATTATTATCACAAGAGTTTCAATTACCTTTAGTTTCTATTCTTATGAAAAGAATGGAACAAGCAAATGAAATACCAAAACTACCTAAAGGAACTGTCCAACCAACTATTATTACTGGTATAGAAGCATTAGGTAGAGGAAATGATTTACAAAAATTAAGAGAATTTGTTGCAGAGATAGGAAATCTTGCACAGATAAATCCACAAGTTGTTCAGGCGTTAAACCCAAATGATTTAATTAAACGTATCGCTATTGGTTTAGGGATTGATACAGATGGTCTTATTAAATCAGAAGAGCAAATAGCTCAACAACAAATGGCAGAACAAGAAGCTCAACAAGAGCAAATGGAAAATGACCAAATGATGCAAATGGCAGAGAAAGCAATTCCTCAAGTTGCAAATAATATTACTAAACCACAATAAGGAAAATAACAAATGGTAGAAACAGTAGAAATAAAACAAGAAGAGACTACTAGCGAAAAGCCAGTAGAGGAAAATGTTACACAAAGTAAACCTGAAGGTTTGCCAGAAAAGTTTAAATCAGTAGAAGACTTGGCAAAATCATATCAGGAATTAGAAAAGAAACTTGGTGACAGCCAACCTAAAGAAACCGAAGTATCTAAAAATGATAATTCAGATTTAGATATAGCTGAAAAAGCAGTCGAGACCGCAGGGTTAAACATGGATACTCTTGCGTCTGAGTATGCTGAAAAAGGTGAGTTAGATGAAAAATCTTACGAAGCATTAGAAAAAGCAGGAATACCTAAAGATTATGTAAATCAGTTTATTGAAGGTCAAAAAGCTATTGCAGACCAACAAGCATCTTCTATTAAAAACATGGTAGGAGGCTCTGAAGCATATACTGAAATGACAGCATGGGCGGCAGAAAATATGTCTGAGGAAGAAAAATCTGCATACAACACAGCAGTCAATTCTAAAGATATTGAAACAGCAAAGTTAGCTGTCGTAGGATTAAAAGCTAAATTTGAAAAAGCTAATGGTAACGAACCAAATTTACTTGAAGGCAAAGGAACAGTGTCAGGTGAAAAAGGTTATGCTTCATGGGCTGAAGTTACAAGAGCTATGGGTGATGAAAGATATTCTAAAGACCCTGCGTATCAAGCAATGGTTCAAGAAAAATTAGCTAACTCAGATTTATAAACCAACACATAGGAAACACAATGTACGGAAAAGCAAAGAAACCTAGTAAAGCATTAAAAAGTGGTCAAAAAAGATTACCAACTGCTTTAAAGAAAAAAATAATGAACTCTAAAAAGAAGAAAGCGTAATGGCAAAAAACGGATTGTACGCCAACATTCATAAAAAACGTGCTAGAATAAAAGCAGGTTCAGGTGAAAAGATGCGTAAAGCAGGGCAAAAAGGAAGACCTACTGCTAAACAATTTAAACGTGCCGCCAAAACTGCGAAAGCATAATGGTTGCTAAAGTATATCAAAGTCCTTCTGGCGGATTAAATGCCAAAGGACGGGCTTTTTATAAAAGAAAAGGACATAACCTTAAAGCTCCTACTAAAAGTAAAACAAGTGGAAGGCGTAAATCGTTCTGTGCGAGAATGGGCGGAATGAAAGGTGCTATGTCTAAAAACGGAAAACCTACTCGTAAGGCTTTAGCTTTGCGTAAGTGGGATTGTTAACATAGTTGTGCAACACTAATGTGTGGCAACTGCCATCAACAATTTAGCCAAATAACTTGACCCCTTGCGAGGGACAATCTTGACTAAATAACTGAATTGAAGAGGCTTTTATCAATAAACGTCATAAATAAACAAGGAGAACACTATGGCAAACGCAAGTCCAGTTAAATTTGGAAATGCTAATTCTGGTGCAACTCGTGATGACGCTTTGTTTTTAAAAGTATTCGCAGGTGAAGTAATTACTTCATTTGATAGAGCTTCAAAAACACAGGGTGCTGATATGGTTAGAAGTATCAGTAATGGGAAGTCAGCAACTTTTCCAGTAATGGGAAGAATTGGTGCTTCATATCACGCAGTTGGTACTGAAATTACAGGTTCAGATATTAACCACAACGAGAAGGTTATTACAATTAATGACCTTTTAATATCTTCAGTATTCGTATCGAATATCGAAGAAGCAAAAAACCACTGGGACGTAAGGTCAGCTTACTCTACTGAAATTGGTAGAGCTTTGGCTTTTCAAAAAGATAAGCACATCTTACAAACTATTGGTCAAGCATCTTTAGCTAGTGCAAATATCACTGGTGGAGACGCTACAACTAACATAGTAAACACAGGTATCGCATCTGCTACAGATAGCACTGCGGCTAATGCAATGATTGATGCAATCTTTGCGGCGGCTAAAGAACTTGATGCTAACTATGTTCCTTCAGAAGGCAGAAAATGCTTTATGAGATTGGAAGAATACTACAAATTAGCAAACGCTACAAATGCAGTGAATGTTGATTTCAGTGGTAACGGTTCAATCGCTGAAGGTAAAGTTCACAAAATTGCAGGTATTGAATTAGTACCTGTGGCACACTTTGTTAACTCTAATGTAACTTCAGGTACAGACGCAGGTTCAGCAACTAATGGTGGTTCAACTCCTCAAGCAGTTAACCTATCAAACTTTGTTGCTCTTGTATCTCACCCTTCAGCAGTTGGAACTGTTAAGCTAATGGATTTAGCTGTTGAAAAAGAGTACGACATTAGAAGACAAGGTACGTTAATGGTAGCTAAATACAGCATGGGTCATGGTGTATTAAGACCAGAAGCGGCAGTCGGAATTAAAGAAGCGGCATAGTCCCTCTTTACTTACATTGGGCGGAGATTAACACTGACAATCCGCCCAGTGTTCTCACACAAAATTTAACATAGAGGATAGATGGCAACACAAATAACACCCACAACCGAATTACAAGCTGTTAACACAATGCTTTCTACGATTGGAGAAGCTCCAGTCAATAGTATTACAGGCACTACAACAGTTGATGTAAGTACAGCAAAAAATATTCTTAACGAAACATCTATGTCTATCCAATCTCAAGGGTGGAATTTCAACACACATACCAATTATAAATCTTTATCTTTAGATAGTGATAGCAAAGTTCCGCTTCCGTCTAACTGTGTAAAAGCAGATGCTAATGCACACTATAGACAATATAATTATACAATAAGAAGTGGTTTTCTATATGATATGGATAATCATACTGATGTTTTTACTTCAGCTCCAAATTCAGTTGATTTAGTTCTAGTACAACAATTTGAAGATTTACCAGAATACGCAAGACAATACATTACAATGAAAGCGGCAAGAAGATTTGCGGCTAGATTTATTGGTGATAGTGAGATTACACAATTAATTGGTCAAGATGAAAATGAAGCATTAATGGCATTTCATCAAGCTGATAGCCAAGAAGCTGATGTCAATATTCTTGAAGGGGACAGCAATACATTTTCTATTATTCATAGAACTACTAGAAGGACTTATTAAAAATGGGAAGTGTTGTTTCACAATCTATTCCTAACTTCTTAAATGGCATGTCTCAACAGACACCAACACAAAGAGGTATTAATCAAGGAGAAGACCAGATAAATTTACAAAACGGATTAGTAGATGGTTTATCAAAAAGACCTCCTTTAGATTTTGTAGCAACATTAGACAACAATAATATTTATTCTAACAAAACAAAATTTTGGCAAATACAAAGAGATGCTGACAATCAATATATCGTGGCATTATATAATGGTGGGGTAAAAGTATTTGGTTTAGATGGTACAGAAAAAACAGTTACAGTAGCAAGTGGGTCAGGTTATTTAACTTCTACAAACCCTAGAGAAAATTTTAAATTAGTTAACATAGCAGATTATACATTTGTAGCTAACACAGGAACTACAGTTGCGGCTGATAGCACAACGTCTGCGGCTAAAGTAGAAGAGTTTTTAATTGTTTGTAAATTAACAAACTACGGTAGAGAATATAAAGTTGCCTTGAAACACCCATCAATGGCACAAGAACTAGAAGTAGTTTTTCAATTACCTTCAGGTAATGATGCGTCCACCGATAGTAAATTTAGAGATACAAATAAAATAACAGATATACTTTTATATGGTACATCAAGTACACATTGGGACAGTGCCGCAAATGGTATTGGATTTAATGTTAGAAGAACAGATACGAATGCGTCTGTATCTACAACACAAGGTTTAGCAAATTATTCTGGGTTTACGTCATATTTTACTTTTGAAGCATACGACAGTGTAATCTATGGAAAACCTACCGACCAAAACGCTAACTATGAAATAACTACTTCAGATGGTTCTGGTAACACAGCCATGTATTCTATAAGAGATGAAATTCAAGATTTTAGTAAATTACCTTTTTACGGAAAAGAAGGAGTAATAATAAAAATTACTGGAGAAGAAGGTGATACACTTTCAGATTACTATGTAAAGTTTTCAGGAAAGTCTGGTGTATGGAATGAAACTATTGCACCTGCTACTTCTATTGGTTTAGATAATTCTACAATGCCACACGCATTAATTAATAACAATGATGGAACTTTTACATTTCAAGAATTAGATTGGACAGATAGAGTATGCGGAGACGCTGATACAAACCCTGACCCAACTTTTGTTGGTAAAAAAGTAAATAACTTAACTTATTATAAAAATAGATTAGGAATATTATCAGGAGAAAATTTAGTATTAACAGAAAATGCTTCTTTCTTTAATTATTTTGCTACAACATCAACACAAGTTTTAGATACAGACCCCATTGATATTGCGGCTTCAGGTACAGAAGTTAATACACTTAAAAACTCTGTTGGATTTAATGAAAGTTTATTGTTATTTTCTGACACTGCACAATACAAACTAGATAGTTCAGGTGAAACTATTTCACCAACTTCAGCAATACTTAATCAAGTATCTTCATTTGAACATGATGATAAAGTTACACCAGTATCAGCAGGTAAGTTTGCATATTTTGCACAAGCAAGAACAAACAATACTGCAATAAGAGAATATTTTGCAGATGATGATACATTAACAAATGATGGGCTAGATATTACGGTGTCAGTAGGAAATTTAATACCTACTAATTGCTATCAAATCATTAGTAACACTACTGAAGACACATTAATATTTTTAACTTCAGATACAGCAGATACTCAAACAGCACCTTATAGTGGCACAGCGTCTACAACATACGCTAACACAATGTATATCTATAAATACTTTTTTGATGGTGGAGAGAAAGTTCAAAACGCATGGTCTAAATGGACATTTGAAGGTGTAAAAATTATTGGTGCTATGTCATTAGAAAGTTTTATTTATGTCTTAGCTTCAGAAGGCACTACAACAAAATTATTAAAAATAGATTTAAGAAATTTAAAAGATACAACAATAGGTCATGGAGTTTACATTGACCTTAAAACTTCTGTTACAGGAACGTATGACAGTGCTACAGATTTAACAACATTTGTATCACCTTATGGTGCAAAAACAGGATTAATTGCAGTAGATAAAACCAACGGTAATAATTACACTGCAACCAACACTTCAGGTTCAACTTATACTATTGCAGGAGACCACACAGCGTTGTTCATAGGAATACCTTATGAAAGTAAGTACACAATGTCTACTCAGTATGTAAGAGAAAATACAGGAAGAGGATTAATAGCAGTCACTTCAGGAAGATACCAAATAAGAAACATATCATTTAATTTTGAAAATAGTGGATATTTTCAAGTTGAGGTTACACCAACTAATAGAAACACATCTACAGCTATTATGAATGGTTATATTATTGGGACATCTACATCTATTGTAGGACAACCTGCTATTGCGACAGGAACTTTAAGAGTGCCTGTTCAATGTAAAAATACAGATTTTACTTTAAATATAAAATCCTCATCTCACTTGCCTATGTATATCGCAGGGGCAGAAGTTGAAGGTTATTATCATAACAGAGCAAGAAGGATTTAATGAAAGAAAATTACGTTAGAAAAGCAGAACTAAAAGATGCGTTAGAGTTAGCACCTAAAATTAGAAAAGGTGACAGACAAGAAATAATGGCTTCCAACGGTGCATCACCTTTAGAAGCTCTTGTCATACCTTTTACTCAAGAGGGAAAAATTTATTCTATTATTGGCACAACATCAGAAGGTGTGATTGGAATGTTTGGTTCTGTACCATCTTCAGAAAAAGGATATGGCGTTGTTTGGTTATTGTCTAGCGAAGACTTATTCAAACACACTAAACAATTTATTAAAGAATGTCCAAAATGGGTAGATGATATGAGTAGAGGTTATGAATACGTTTATAATTTTGTAGATGAAAGAAATTGGAAAAGTTTAAAATGGTTACAATTTTTAGGATTTGAACCAAAAAAGAAAATAGGAGATTTTGGTATTGGTAAAATGCCATTTTTATTAATGATGAAAGAGGTGAATAATTAATGTGTGATATTCAATCGGCACTAGCAGTAGCAGGAACAATTCAGTCTTATAGAGAACAAAAAGCTCAAAATGCCGCTATTCGAAGAGACCAAGAAGCTACAAGAAGAAATGCTGATAAAGGGTATCTTCACGATATGACTAAAATTGATAGAGAAAAAGTCAATGCAGATAGAGAAAAAACTTTAGCTGAAATAAGTTCAAAAAAAGAAAAAGAAGCAGAAATTGCACAATCATTAAATTTAGGATTTGGGAACAGTACAAAAATTGTCCAATCTATAGGAGCATTATTTGATGATGATTGGAACACAATAAACAGAGATTACAGTAAAGATGTAACCACTTTACAAGACCAACAATCGGAAGCCTATGCTAATCAAGTTAAAACTTATAATAGTTTAGCACCTCCGACTGACCCATCAAGAACTGGTCTATTCATACAAGTCGCTAGTCAAGGTTACGAAGGTTATCAAAGAAATCAAACTAACAAAAAGGCTAAGACAGAATAATGGCAATAAAATATAACAGACAAGTCACCAATAAATATTATGGTGCAGGTAATGCAGGATATGTCAGAACAGGCGAAGCATCAGATGGATTAGCAAAAGCGTTAGCTAATTCTGCTAACTCAATAGGTATTGGGGAAAATTTAAGAATTAATAATAAAAAAGATAAAGCTATAGAAAAAATACAAGCATTAGAAGCATCAGGTAAAACTCTTGAAACTATACAAGGAGAAATACTTGCAGGTAAGCACCCAGATTTAACTGGAAAATACATTGATGCTACCACACAGTTTCATAGTGGTAAAATAAAAGCGGCAGAAGTTATTGAACAAATGACTAATGCAATGGAAACAGATTACGATATTACCAAAGACAATCTAAATGATTTTAGTAAAAAGTTTTTACCTGATATGGAAGGACAAGATAGTTCTTTTATGGCAGGGTTTGGCTCATTTTATAATGTTTGGAAAAATAAAGCAGATGTCGCTGATGCTAAAAAAAGAGGAGAACTTGCATCTCAAAAGAAAATTGAAGAAGTTAGAAAAGTTTTATCTGTTATTCCTAATGAAGATTTAGATACAAGATACGTTGCAGAGTGGCAATCTTTTGGAACAGTGCTTCGTACAGGAGATAATACAGCTTTAACTAAATTTTACACTAATGAAGAATTAATGGAAGCTATAAGACAAGACGTAAATTCTATTATTGAAACCGCAGATAGCCTTGAAGATATAGAAAGAGCAGAAAAAATTATGTCTTTAAATTTAGGTAAAGGTACTAATGGTCAAGAGTTAGGTTCTTTAAATAGTAGAAAAAATCAAAAGACAGATGTTTTAAAAGCCGCACTTACTGCAAAGAAAGATGCTGTAATACAAAAGGCTAGAAGAGATGAAGCATATAATACAGCTAAAGCTACACAGAATGTATGGATAAAAGCCTTTACACCTAACGAAGATGGTACACCAAAGTCTACACTTCAAATACAAGATTTATTAAAAGAGATTACGATTGCTAGTAAAGGTGATGTAGCAACTATTGATGCTTTTACTAATTGGTTTAATTCAGACCCTAAAGATAGAATGATTAAAGATTACAGTGGAGTACAAGATTTCTTATTAAGTATTTCTTTAGGTGAATTTGATAGTCATGCAGAAATGATGAAAGAAATGGTAGCACAAAACATTCCACAAGACCAATGGGCTAACGCAAATAGTAGATGGGATAGATACCAAAAATCGTATGATGATGGAGCATTAAAACCTATTTATGATACTGACCATCATTATGTAAATACAAAAAATTCTATTTTAGCAACTGTAGCTGAAAAATATAAAAAAGATAGTGAAGGATTAGGAACTAAAGAAATCGCACAGTCTGATGTTTTAAGATATGTAAATTTTGAAATAGAAGAGCAAGAAATGAGATGGGAGGCAGAAGGTGTTAATGTTACTCCTAAAATGCGAAAAGATTTTATAACTGAGATACAAGATTATGTTGATAAAACTTGGACAGGTGTTGGGGAAGATGCTGACACAGAAGATTATGTAAGACCTGTAACTGATAACATGCAAGGTGTTCAGTTTATGAATGAGTTTGAACAGATAGATAAAGAAAGAGAAGAAGCAGAAATTAGAAAACAAAAAGAAGCAAATGAAACAGTTATATTTAATAGAGATGGTGAAGATGTTACATTACAAGATTATGTAAATATTATTACCCAAAACATTGCTGATGCAGGTAAACAAGATTTTTTATTAAGACCTCGTATTGAAGGAATTATATCACAAGAAAAATTTATAAAACAAGTTAGAGACCCTAAATTTAAAAAGTACATGCAAAGTGTTTTAGGTTCAGAGTTTAATGGTGATATTTTATCAGCAATGAGTGACGAAGATTATGAAAGAATATTATTAAGTTTAACTACGTCTTTAGGTTTAATGAATGGAACTGAAGAAGAGAACAATCAAAACTTAAATGAAATACAAGATTTATTATTTAGTCTTTACAACATAGAAGGATAAGATGGCTACAAAGATAGACTTCACAAAAAAGAAAAAAGAAAACCCTACAGTAACAGATACACTGTCCGCATCATCAACAATACAAAAATTAAAAAAAATAGAAACAGAAGAACAGGCACTAGAAGAAATAAAAACAAAAGAATTTTATGACACGTTAAGAAGTTATTACACTTATAGAGATGGAGAAAGTGAAATAACATCAAGAGGTTTTAATAAATTTTCTGAGATGTCTCATGCAGATTTATTAGAATATTTCTATAATGATAGGTCTTGGAGAAATAATAATACTGGAGCTATGACTAAAGATTTAGCCAACGCTTTTACAGATAGTGCAGAAAGAAATGCTCAATTAGCTTATATATCTTCTACCTACCACGCATTACCATCTTTTTGGAATGACCCTAATAGAAGTTTTGGTTCTTGGTTGTATGACAACGGTGGAGCAATGATAGCTGACCCAGTTAATTTAATATCTTTTGGTATTGGGGGTCAAGCCGCTAAAGTTGCATATAGAAAAGGTTTAACAGAAGCTCTTAAAGGTAAAGTTGCGGGTCAAATTAATAAAGAAGTGTTAGAAGAAACAGCAAAAATTGCATCAAAAGAAGCTATTGGTAAAGCAGTTTACAAAGGTGCAATGACAGAAGCAAAAATTGGTGCAGTTGTAGCAACAGCTCAAGACACTATGCTTCAACTTACAGAAATTAAAACAGGTGTAAAAGATGAATTTAGTTTAAAAAGAAGTGCCATAGCTACAGGAGCAGGATTTGGTTTTGGTACTGTATTTGGTGGAGCATTTTCTTATGGTGGTTTTAAACTGGGAATGAGAAGTTCTAAAAATACAGCAGTTAAAAATCTTAAAGATTTACATGATTATGGTAGAAGTGATATTACTGGTAAACAATTATTTCAAGATTTAGCTGAACCAAAATCTGATAAAGCTCTATATAAAAATCTTGATAAAAATACTGTAGATAGAATTGCTACAGAAAGCACACTTACTGGTAAAACTATAGATGAAAAAATTGCAAATTTAAGAAAAACTATAGGTACAGGCAGACCTCCTGAAGAATTATTAAACTATTATAAATTTCCAAAAGAAGTAAGAGTACATCTTAAAAACCTAGCTGACCAAATGGTGAGAGAAGGTAGAATAAATGATGATGTTGTAACTGAAAAATATGCAATACAACAAGCACAAATTTTAGGTTTAGATAGTAATGCAGTTATTGCGTTAGGTAAATCAAGAGCTAAAAATGACAAATTGTTATACGCAGAAATACTAGCACATGGTGATTTATTAGCTAAACAAAGTGAAGATATAATTAAACTAGGAAATCAATTACATAGATTAGATATAACTCCTGATGAGGAAGCTAAAATATTAAAAGAATTAAACATTAGACAAGAGATAGCAGGGGAAACTTTAGTTAATCAAAAAGAAATAACTAAAAATGTAGCAAGAGCTATGAAGTTCATGCAAGTTAATAAAGATACAACTAGAGCCGCAGAACTTAAAATTAATCCTGAAGACCCAACTATGGCTACTTTAAAAACAGGAAACCCAAAAGAATTTTATAAAGCTATTGCTAAATTACATGATACAGACCAAGTAATTATGGCATTGCAAAATGCTAGAAAAGTTAATGGGTGGGATTTAGCTTCAGAATTTGTTAACAATAACTTATTGTCATCTCCTGATACACATGCAATTAACATTGTATCTGGTTTATTTCAAACACAATGGAAACCTTTAACTATGTTAGTTAGAGCCGCATATTTAGCTCCACAAGATAGTAAAAGAGCAAATCAATTAGCTAAAGAAGCTGTTGATACTTATATACATCAATTTCTTTACACCAAAGATGCTTTAATGGCGGCTAAAAGAGGATTTATGGAAGGGCGTGGTATCCTTGATAGTAAGCAAATGAAGTTCGATAACAACATTAGACAAGGACAACTTCAAAGATGGTTACAAGCTACAACAAGACTTATGACTGACAGAATGGGGTCAGTAGGCGTTGGTCTTGATAAGTATGTATTTAGACCAATAGGTTACGCTACAACTTTTCCTATGAGAATTTTAAGTGCAGGTGATGAGTTTCTTAAAACCATGACTTACAAAGCTAGAATGGCATCACAAATTAATACACAAATAAGAGAAGAAACAGGTAAAGGGTTTTGGAAGGGTGTGATTAAAGAAGATGACTATAAAACAAGATTTAAAGAATTAGAAGGTGAATATCAAAAAACAGCTTCGGGTGGTGCATTAGAAACAATGGACATGACTGGTAAAAATATTAAAGATGTAAACAAATTACAAGTCAATGACCCATTGCAATATGCTAGAGAAAGTACATACACACAATCTGCCTTTTCACTTAATCCTGAAACAGGAAAATTAGAAGGCGGGATTACAGGTGGTGTATTATCTTTCACATCTAGGCATAGATGGACAAGAGCTTTAGGTTTACACTTTATTAATACACCATCTAACTTAATTAAATGGAACTTTGAACATTTACCTGTCTTAAATAAATTAGTTTTAAGTACACGACATGCTTTAAAAAAAGGTGCAGATGGTAAATATCTTAATGTAGAAGCGGCGGCAGAAGCTAATGCTAGAGCAACTATGGGTGCAGTATTGTGGACAGCCGCATTTGGTTTAGTAGCGGCAGGAAAAATTACAGGAGGTGGTTCAAGAAATTATCGAGAAAATATTGAAAGAGAAGCGACTACTGGTTGGCAACCATATTCTTATAAAACAAGTGATGGTAGATATATAAGTTTAAATAGAGCAGACCCTATTATGATGCCATTTTTTATTATGGCTGATTTAGTAGATAGTATGAATAAGTTTTTAAGATACAATGAAGACATACCCGAAGCAGTACAAAAAGATATGACAGAGTTATCTATGGGAGTTTTAACTTCTATATTTAGAAATCTTAATTCTAAATTTTATATGAAAAATATTATAGAAACAGCCAACATGTTTTTTAGTGATGATTTTGTATCTGTAAGGTCACCAGATAAAGTAGGAGCTTCAGTATTAGCCAGAGCTATTTATAAAATTACTCCGTTATCAGGAGGTTTACGATACATGAGTAGAATTGATGAAGATTATCAAAAAGAATTATTTACCTTAAATGACAGGTTATTAGCATTAAATCCATTTAAAGGTAAAGATAGTATTATGCCAAAACGTAATATGTATGGTGAAGTGATTGATAGAGATAGAGGTTGGTTTTTTGGTTTAGGTGGAAAATCAGGATTATGGTCTTCACCTTTTGCTATGACTAAAACTAACAATCCTGCAATACAAAAGTTTTATGAAAGTAGAGATTTTAAATACACTCCACCTGAAAAAATAGATAGAAAATCAGGAGTAGATTTAAGAACTATTAAAAATAAAAATGAACAAACAGCTTATGACAGATGGAGAGAATTAACTGGACAAGTACAACTGACATATAAAGGTAAAAAATATAATATAAAACAATTAATAGAAACAGTTATTACAGACCCCAATAGCAGACTATATAAATTACCTGATGGTACTATTGCAGGTGTTGATGAAAGACAAAAATTTATATTAGAATACGTCCATAAAGCTGAAGCAAAAGCAAAAGACCTTCTTTTAAAAGAATTTCCTGAGATTAAATCAATGAGAAAAAACAGAAAACTTATTAAGAAAAACGCTAAAAAAAGAGCTAAAAAGAATTATATTGAGATACTCACTCAATAAACAACTAAACTTACACTTTTAGTAAAACCCAATTAAAAACATAAGGAAAATCACGCATGGCAAATAGTTTTGTACGTTATACAGGTAATAACAGTACAACATCATATTCTATACCTTTTAGTTAT
>Ga0208899_1000700_pt1 | contig 24805 bp, 42 predicted proteins | sample VirMetDEL_Nov_24_FD_184518 | JGI IMG/M metagenome (GOLD analysis project Ga0208899, IMG submission 184518) | Aqueous microbial communities from the Delaware River and Bay under freshwater to marine salinity gradient to study organic matter... | ecosystem: Environmental > Aquatic > Marine >... | reverse complement strand
CCTTGCTGTTTACCTATGCTAAAAAATCCCCTTTATAATCTGAGTAATCATAAACTACAGATGCAATTTCTTGCCTGTAGTCTTCAACGATTGCGTCGATTAATGGTCGCATTGCATCCACCGTTTTCTGTGCTGCTTCCCTATGTTGCTTAGCAACGGCAAGGTTAGCCAGTGTTTCTTGTGTCTGCTTATTCATCAATCCACTCTCCTGCGTCGTTTATCTTTGGGCAGTAGTCAAAGGCCCAAGGCTCACCAAAGCCTTTAACAATCCGAAAGGGGTATTCCCCTGAATGCAAGCGTGCAACGATAGACGCCAGCTTGTAACTTGAACCGGTGTAGCGCTTCCACCACTGTCCCGAGTGCTCAATTATGACTGTCCAATAGTTCACGGGCCAACTCCGACAACTGCGATTAAGTACCATGCCGCCAACAATAGGGCGACAAAATAGAGCAAGATAACGCCGACGCTAGGCATATGCAAAATCCCCTGTATCAATAACAAAACCGGATTGATCACTAACAGCCTTTCCCTTTGCTTTCAAGCCAACAATCACGCCAAGCGGATCGAGAAAGCGCAGGTCGTGCTTGTCACCGTCAATCGTTGGAACACCCTCAAACGTCGCTGGAATGCTGTTGCGGAACACAGCGGCGGCATTCATGCCGGACTTGATTACATCGCCTAGGCGGGCGCTATATGGCTTTGACGCCTGGGAATAGCTCCAAGTAAGCGAATAATTCTCAGGCAATCCTTTCCGGTTGTGCAATTTGGTGTAGTCGTAAAACTGCAACTCAGGAAAAGCCTGAGGGACGCCATAGCGCTCAAAACGAATGTCGCTAGTACCGTTTAACCTGATTGTTGGCGTTAATCCCTTGCGGATTGCCCATGCTGCAAAGCGGTCAATATCACGCTTTAGAGCGTCGACAAAACCAACGGGATCAAGATTGAACCAAGCGGTTTTAGCAATTCGTGCTTTCTGCACGTTGCTGAATTTGCCCATGCCTGCCGAATTTAGGCACCCTTCAACGCAGCCAGCTTGTTCCGCCATAGGGCAGACGTTGGCACCGCTTAGCTTGTGTGGTGCTAGGTACATTATGCCGGTGACATAGGTTTTATCTGTGCCTAGCTTTTGACCTTTGACGGTTTTAGCGTCACCGCCGCAGGCCAACAGCTTTCCCCGCCATTTGTGTATTGTCATTGTTTCATTACTCCATTGGATCGCCTGAGCAATACCACATTTGCAATGTGTCCTGATCAGGATTAGCGGCAATCACTTTGCCCCATGCACTCGCAGCCTGATCACTCAGGGCATGATAACCCGTCACAATGCGTCCGTTGTCGTTTACTGGCCTGCTTTCCACTAGGTAGAACCCCGGTGCTTTGTCCCCGCATTCAAACGGGGGCAAAACAGCATTGACCGCAAGCGGCGCAAAAAATGCCAATAGCGCAATCATGACAGACCCCGCATTGCTGCCCGCAGCAGGTTTACCGGGTAAATCGCTGCATTATTGGGTCGCTTGATAACCGTGTAGCCGTAATCTCGGGCATAGGCGTTGAGCATTTTACCCAATAGAATACGGTCACCAACGCTAAGGCTTAAGCCTTCAAGCTGCACGTATTGAGAGACTGTCAGAAAACCGGGTTTAATCTTGGGTTTTGCTTTGCGTTGCGTGGCAAGCTCTTTACCAAGCTGTTGGATAGAAGCGATTGCTGTTTCAATGTTGCTATTCATTTTAATAAACCTTTCTCTAGTGTTCCAAGCTGGTCGCTTGCAAAGTCCGACCAAGTTTCGCCTAGGGAGAGAGACGAAAAAGGGCCGGACTGTGGAAGCGACCCCGGAGGGTCGCAAGGCTTAGGGCTTGTTAATGATGCGCACTTTCCGCTTGCCGCTAGGGTAGATAATTGATACCTCATAGGGCTTTTTTGCGTCAATGAATTCTTGCGTAAAAATCTCATTTGCCCGAGATACTGTCTCAGATATTGCCGCTTCTTTATCTTCATTTTGAGCAATGGCGTAGTGATTGCCGAGTGAATAGTCGAATACGTGAATTAGAGTCGTGTACATGTCTCGTTTTCCTTTATTTGCTGGCTGTAACGAAGTCTCTAGCGTAAACCACGGCGTCGCTAGGTTCCTCGAAGTAAAGGCTGAAAAGCGTCGCCTGATTGTGTGCATCCAGACGGGACAAATCAACCCGGTAAGCCTGCGCCTTGCGGTCAAGGATCACCTGCGCCTGAATGCTGCCCTGTTGGTACGTTTTCACTGTCTCGTTTGTCATGTCTCGTTTTCCCTATGTGTGCGTGTTCGTTGTTGATGGCCTGACTGTCTCAGATGTGCGGCTAACTGTCAATAGCATAGCAGCCATGCAAAAAAGCCGTTGACAGGTTTTATCCTGCATGTTAAGTTTAGGCACAATCTGATAACGGGTATTTTCCGGGCAGCGCTTTTAGGCGTTAGAGTCAGGTACCGAACCTGCCCGATTTTTATTTTCTATCTAAGGCTGAAACACCCATCTAAATACGATTGTTGCGGAATTGATTTGACATGCACCAGACGCATAGCTAACCTATGCGCTCAGGACATATCTAATTTCGTCATAGGTGCTATGCAAATATTCATACCAGACTTACCTCAAATTCGTACTAACTTTTAGATAAATACTTTAGGTATTTGAACTAAATGTGACCCCTACCGTGGGAAAATGACCCCACCGTGGGAAAATGAGGGGTCGGGGGTCCCGTGGGAAAATGACCCCGCCGTGGGAAAATGAGGCTTGACCCACCGTGGGAAAATGAGTAGCCTGACTGTCATCAACTCGATCAAGAAAGGAAAATATCGTGGACGAGATTGAACATGTACTCAAGGACATCATTGACGACGCTATGGCGATGCTCGATGATTGCAAGACCAGCACCTTCCCTAGTCAGGATGCTGTAGCACGTATCCTAGATGCTGCTGACCACCTTGCTGACTATGTAGACGACTTTTACAAGATTCGGAGCATTCCATGAACGCAGCAGAAAAGCTAAATCTGTGTCGTCGTCTGGCAAAAAGTTTCAGACGCCCAGATATAGCCCCCGATCTCATTCAAGAGGGGGTGGTAGCCCTCCTCGAAAGTGAGGCCCGGGGTAATACCCACCCCCCTACTTTAGAATGGGAAGCCCGGAAGCGAATGCGGGATTTTATCTCGCTTCGCCAAGGTCCCCTGACTATACCCCCCTCTTCTGAAACTAGGATCAACGCTAGGGCCATCAGGAGCGGCGCTGAGGCCCCTGCAACTGAGCATATGACCTCCACTACCTACAACAGCCTAAAGACCGCTCTGGAGGCTTCTACAACGATCATAGAAGGGGACGAAGTAGCCTACCAAGGCGAGACTGAGAACTACATCTGGCTCATACAGATTGAGAACCTGATGAAGGAAAGACTATCAGAGACAGACTTTAAGATATTCCAAATGAGGTTTGGACCTGAAGAGTTTACACAAGTTGAGGTAGCCAAAGCTCTGAATATGTCAGAGCGGAATGTGAGGCTTAGAGAACACACTATCCAGAAAAAGTTAGCCAAGCTAAATTAGCACTTCCGGTGCTTGTCGAATTAGTGGCTATAACATACTACAGAGTTGCAGGAGCCAACAGTGATCTTAGAACAAGATACTAAATTAGACTACTCTGATGTACTGCTACGACCTAAGCGGTCTACACTAGAGTCAAGGAAACAAGTAGCGTTGTTTAGAACCTTCAAGTTCCCTCATACAGAGCTGCGACTTGATACCATACCGATCATCGCTGCTAACATGGATGGTGTAGGCACCTTCGAGATGGCTGTAGCCTTGGACAAACAAGGTATGATGACGGCGTTGAACAAGACCTACTCAGTAGAAGCATTGACTGACTTCCCTGATCAGGCTCTTTGTAGCAATGAGGGTGTAGCCCTTACCGTGGGAATGCAGGACGAAGATTTCGAGAAGATCAAGCTACTACACCGAGAGTATCCAATTATCTGCATTGATACTCCCAACGGCTACATGGAGAAGTTCGTACAATTCGTAAGAAAAGTCCGAGACTTCTGTAAGAACAAGAACATCATTATTGCTGGTAACGTAGTAACAGCAGACCAGACACAAGAGCTTATCTTGAATGGTGCTGATGTTGTTAAGGTAGGTATTGGCCCCGGTAGTGTTTGTACTACACGAATTGTTACTGGTGTAGGCTACCCTCAACTATCTGCTGTTGTAGAGTGTGGGGATGCTGCTCACGGTCTTGGTGGTCATATCGTTGCTGATGGTGGCTGCACCAGTCCCGGTGATGTAGTCAAAGCCTTTGCTGCCGGTGCTGACTTTGTGATGTTGGGTGGTATGCTTGCTGGCCATGACGAAGGCGGTGGCACTGTCTCCGAAGACGGTAAGGTCCACTTCTACGGCATGAGTTCCACTGTAGCAAACGACAAGCATGCCGGTGGCCTCAAGGACTACAGGGCCTCTGAGGGCCGGTCTGTTAGCATCCCTTACCGAGGCCGAGTGAAGGACACCATACAGGAAATCCTTGGTGGTGTACGGTCTGCCTGTACCTATGTAGGAGCAAGGCAACTAAAGGACTTGCCTAAGTGTGCCACCTTTGTTAAGGTGAACAATCAATTCAACCGGGTTTTTGTAGGAGCCTAGTGATGCCTGAGATGCCTCATCAGCCTTGTCCTCACCCTGAGTGCAGCAGTTCTGATGCTTTCTGCTACAACACAGAGAAGATGGTTGGGAAGTGTCATAGCTGTGACAACCCTTATCCCGCTAAGGGTGTTAAGTATGACCAAGAGACCCTGAATAAGTACCCATTAAAGCCGAGAGAAAATACTATGAACTACATCCCCAAGGATATACGCCCCCCTACCAATTTCACCAACAACAGTGGCTTCATCCCTATGCGTGGTATCACTGCTGCCACTATGGAGTTCTACGGGGTCCGCACTAAGTCGGATGCTGATGGTCCTGTAGCACAGGAATACGTCTACCCCTCCGGTGGGAAAAAGATCAGGTACTGGCCCAAGTCGTTCTCGCAGGATGGCCTTCGTTCAGATGAGCTGTTCGGCATGAACCTCTGGAATGCTGGCTCTGCACGTTACGTTACCGTGACTGAGGGCGAGCTAGACGCTATGTCTGCCTATCAGATGCTCAAGGGCAACTACACTAACCCTGTAGTGTCCCTGCCTTCGGCTACCCCGTCAAAGGCCCTATGGGAGAAGTGTAAAGCGTGGCTTGACAGCTTTGAGAAGATCATCCTGTCAGTGGACACCGATGATGCTGGCAATGCCATTGCTGCTAAGATGGCCAACCTCTTCCCTAACAAGGTGTACCGTGTACCTCACGACAAGTACAAGGACGCCAACGAGTTCCTGCAATCGGGGCAGGCCGGTGCATTCAAGAACGCATGGTATGGGGCTAAGAAGTTCGTACCCGAGAACATCCTGAACACCAGTGACCAGTTCCTCAGCCTGTACCGGGATACCCCTGAACACCAGTATGTACCCACCGGCATCCAAGCCCTTGACGACAAGATCATGGGGCTGATGCAGGGCCACTTCACTGTGATCAAGGCACCTACCGGCGTAGGAAAGACCGAGGTCATGCGCTACCTTGAATACAATCTGTTGCAGCAGAAGGTTCCGTTTGCCACTTGGCACCTTGAGGAAACTAAGCTCCGTAGCCTGCTCGGGCTGGTGTCGTACCATATGGGAGGCAACGTCACCCGCAGAGACCTGATTGACGACGATACAGCCCCCCTAGTCGAAGAGGCTATCGTAGACCTGACCAAAGACGAGAACTTCTATCAGTTCTACCTTCCTGATGGTCAAGGTGCTGATGAGCTTATCGAGCAGATCAGGTTCTTCCGAGAGGCTTGCGGCTGTAAGTACATCTTCTTTGAGCCTATCCAAGACGTGGTAGCTGGACTGACTGAGGACGGCAAAGAGCAAATCCTTGCTGACCTGTCCGTCCGTCTGTCCAAGCTGGCAGCAGAGCTTAACGTGGGCATCGTCACCATTGCCCACACCAACGACAACGGTGATCCTAAGTATTGTAAGATGATCGCTCAACGTGCCTCTGTGATCATCAACCTTCACCGGGACAAAGAGGCCGAGAGTGAGGACGACCGTAACACCACCTATTTGTCTGTAGAGAAGAATAGGCCTTGCGCTGAGGTGGGTCCGTCTGGTAGACTGCGGTTTAATGCTAAGACGTTTATCCTGAAGGAGCTTGCGTGATGGAAGGCAATTGCCAAGCCTGTGACGCCACCAATGTTGAGTTACACCGGCATCATATTGTTCCTCGTTCTAGGGGAGGACCAGACACAGAAGCCAACCTTATTACCCTTTGCACAGATTGTCATGGGAAAGCACACGATGTCTCTTTTAAGACCGATGGTGGACTTATCAAGGAGGCGGTAAGTAAAACAAAACAGCTTGATACAGAGGCTCAAATATGGTTAGAAGAAAACCAACATATTGTAGAGGATACGCTAGAAAAACTCTATGATGTAAACATAGACCTTTATAATTTCTTGGTTTCATCCATGAACCTTGGGGCTATGAAAGCCGCCACTCTGTTCTCAGCCCTCCATCCAGACAATCCTCTCAGGAAAAAGACGTTGAGCCTTCCCTTTATTTTAGCGGATCAAGAGGCCCTAAAGAAAGTTTACGAAGGAGTTAAAGATGACAGTATTCGACATTGAAACGGATGGCCTACTTGAAGAGGCTACCAAAATCCACGTCCTCTGCTGGATGGACAAAGGTGAGTTGAACTGGACGCATGACTACGACCGCATGCGTAAGTTCTTCACCGAGACTGAGACCTTGGTGGGTCACAACATCATCCGGTTCGACATCCCCGCAGTGGAAAAGCTGCTCGGTATCAAGGTCAAGGCAAAGCTGGTGGATACGCTGGCTCTGTCTTGGTATCTTAACTATGATCGCCCCCGTCATGGCCTTGAGGGCTACGGCGAAGACTTCGGTGTACCTAAGCCCAAGATCGCAGACTGGAACAACCTCACCCCGGAAGAGTACCGTCATCGGTGTGAGGAAGACGTGAAGATCAATACTCGTCTCTACAAAGAGCTACAGCAGCAGCTACAGTGGCTCTATAAGGATGAGCAAGAGCGGGACCGCTTCGTGCAGTACCTCTCGTTCAAAATGGACTGTGCCAGAGAGCAAGAGGCCCTTGGCTGGAAGCTGGATGTAGCAAAAGCTCAACGTCACTATGACGAGCTTATGAAGCTGAAGGCAGAGAAGATTGAGCAGCTTGCCGATGTCATGCCTCGTCAGGAAATCTTCAAGAAGGTCAACAAGCCTGCACGCCTGACCAAGGCCGATGGTAGCCTTACTGTCTATGGACAGCGGTGGTATGCTCTGCTTGAGGCTGGTGGCCACCACCGGGACACAGTAGGCCCTATTCAGGTTAAGGAAGGCGAAGAGAGGGCCAACCCTAACTCCAATGAGCAGGTCAAGGAATGGCTCCGGGGTCTGGGCTGGGAACCGGCTACCTTCAAGTATGTCCGCAGTCCTGATGGCTCTGAGCGGTCTATTGAGCAGGTACGAGACGGCTCTGAGCTTTGTGAGAGTGTCAAGCTGCTGATCGACAAGCACCCTACTGTAGCCCTGCTGGACGGTCTGTCTGTGATCAACCACCGGCTCGGTATCTTCAAGGGCTTCCTTGAGTGTCATAGGGACGGCTGGCTTAAGGCTGAGATTGCAGGCTTCACCAACACCCTACGGTTCCGGCACTACAAGCCATTGGTCAATCTTCCCGGTGTAGACAAGCCGTGGGGCGCAGAGATCAGAGGTTGTCTGACTGCACCAGAGGGCTACATCCTGTGTGGTGCTGATATGACCAGCCTTGAGGATACCACCAAGCGGCACTACATGCAGCCCTTGGACCCTGAGTATGTAGCAGAGATGAGCAAGGAAGGCTTTGATCCTCACCTTGACTTGGCGAAGCATGCCGGTGCCATCACGCAAGAGGACATCGACAAGCACAACTCAGGTGAGGTATCCCTCAAGGCTCTGCGTAAGAACTACAAGGTGGTCAACTACTCTGCTACTTATGGTGTAGGAGCCATGAAGCTCAGTCGCACAACAGGTCTTTCGGTCAAAGAGGCTAAGAAGCTGCTGACTGCGTTCTGGGATCGCAACTGGGCGGTGCAGAAGGTTGCTGAGGACCTCTCCCCTAGGGGAAATAGCCAAGGCGGCACTTGGATCAAGAACCCTGTCAGTGGCTTTTACCACAGCCTCCGTAGTGACAAGGACCGCTTCAGCACCTTGAACCAGTCCACCGGCGTCTTTTGTTTCGATAGTTGGGTTGCACTGTGCCGTGCTAACGGTGTGCTGACTATAGGGCAGTTCCATGACGAGATCATCGCCCTCGTGGGAAAAGGAGCCGAGGACGCAACAAAACAAACGATGGAGACGGCTATCACTAAACTAAACGACCGGCTGAAGCTGAATGTACCACTCGGTATTGATGCTCAGTTCGGTACAAACTACGCAGAAATCCACTAAAACACTTCCGGTTTAGCTGCATTTAGTAGCTATATATAAGTGTAAGCCAAAAAAGGAGACCCGATATGGCTATGACCCGTAACGTAATCGCTGAAGGCACTGTCGAGTATGCTCGCATCTTTGCGGACAACTTCGATGACAACATGGACTTCCATGAAAATACCCGAGGCCAATTCAATATGAACTTCTATCCAGACAACATGGAAGAGTTCATCAACCAAGGCTTCCCCGAGAAGAAAGGCAACTACGCCACCATCAAAGAGGGTAACCCTAACTACGGCACAGGCAAGTTCGTCAAGCTCAAGCGGCCTGTGTGGAACCCCAACCTGCCAAACGAAGACGGCAGCAAGGGTGTAGACATGGGGCCACCAAAGGTGCTTAACCGCACTGCTGATCCTGACAGCAAGTCAGAGTGGTCCTTCACTGAAGATGGCGCAGTCGGTAACGGCTCCCGAGTTAAGGTGCTGGTAAAGGTCTACGAAGGCCGTGCTATTATCGACACTCTTGAAAAGGTTGCCGTGCTTGAGCATGAACCCTATGAGACGCAAGCGGACAACTTCTAGTGGATATTAAAGTTACCTTCACACAGACCTTAGAAGACGATGGTGCTGATAAGGTCTTTACCCTAGAGGAAAAGAACGTAGGAGAGTATGTCACTGACTATCTCACGTTCTGGGTGTCAGCCATGAACATGATTGGTTTCTCGTACATCGAAGAAATCTCATCTAATAATGGCACCCACTCCTCTGATGACTGGCAGGGTTAGTGTACTCCGTTACCAAGACTTTCATCGACGGCGATATTGTGGTATATCGCATGGCAGCAGGGGCAGACTCTAAGGGTCTGTCTCTCGATGAAGCCAAAGCAAACGTCGATGGGATGATGGAGCATATCCTGCATGAAACCCTAGACTTCCCCGGCCCAGAGGACTACCAAACCTTCCTCACGGGTCGGGGCAACTTCCGGTACGATGTCGCCAAGGCTGCTCCCTACAAGGCCAATCGGTCTGGCAAGCCTAAACCAGTCTACCTCCCAGAACTCCGTCTCCACCTAGAGGAAGAATGGGGTGCCATCGTATCCGAAGGAGAAGAAGCAGACGACCTGATCTCTAAGGCTGCAACACAGGAAGGCCCCACCTCTTGTGTAGCATCCATCGACAAAGACATGCACCAACTGCACTGCTGGCACTACAACTTCGTAAAGCGCCAGTGGAAGTTTGTCGAAGAGTTTGACGGCCTACGTTTCTTCTATAGTCAAATCCTGATGGGCGACAATGCCGACAATATCATGGGCATTGATGGCGTAGGCCCCCTAAAGGCCGGTCAGATGCTTGAAGGATGCTCGACAGAGAAAGACCTCTATGAGCGGTGTGTCAAAGCCTATGATGGCGATGCAGACCGTGTAGTAGAGAACGGAAGGCTTCTCTGGCTTAGGAGAGAGCCAGATGAACTATGGGAACCACCCGATGGCTAACACTAGGTCTTCCAAGGCGAAGGGACGTTTAGGGCAACAAGAAGTCCGAGACGCTATCCTAAAAGCCTTTCCCCATCTGAAGCCTGATGATGTCAGGTCTACAGCGATGGGACAAAACGGGGAGGACATACAACTCTCCCCGCAAGCCCGAAAGAGGCTTCCGGTCTCGATAGAGGTAAAGCGGAGGAAAGACTTCGCCACCCTCTACAACTACATGGAACAGGCAAAGCAGGACCACAAGTACGAGCCTGTAGTGTTCCTCAGAGGGGACCGGAAGCCTTGGTTGGCGGTTATTAGCATGGAGCATTATTTAGAGCTATGTCAGAAGAAGTAGAGACTTACTTTGTGTTCGGCCAGATGGACGAAGAGTCAATGGGCGGATGGGTCGAACTCTGGTCTGGCAGCTATGCTCAGTGCGTAGACTATGTTAATTCGCCACAAGCTCAATTAGATGTTGAAATGGGCCTGTATCTCTCGATCCATATTCTTGATGAAGAATGGAAACAGGCATTGTTAGAAATGGCTGGAATAGATGGACAAACGATACATTAGTAAGGTACTATCGGACTACGGCCTGCAAAGGATACTAGCCGATAACGGCATCACCATTGTCGAAGCCCTAGAGGTTCTAGAAGAGCTTCGCTTCATTGACCTTGAGCAATACAGGAACCAAGATGGACCAGATGATTAACATGGCGATGCTGGTGGGCTTGATGGCTCCCTTCATCATTGTAGGTACAGGAGTGGTTTTAGGGCTGACTCTCGGTATTATGAACTTGATGCTTGGCGTAGTTATGGGTATGGTATCCCTCTTTGGAGCAGGAGAAGAAGAAGAATGATGCCGCCGATAACTAAGAGCGACAAAGTAAGAACCTTCACTCGGGCAATGGAGCAGCCAGTAGGTGTAGACCCTACCCCCTCTCTCCTAAAGCTGAGGGCAGAGTTGATCTCGGAAGAGGCCGAGGAGGTCATAGCAGAGTTTGAGGCAGATGAGCTAGACAAAGCTGCCTTGACAAAAGAACTTGCAGACCTACTTTATGTAGTGTACGGTGCAGCCGTAACCTTTGGGTTGCCACTAGATGTTGTGTTTAACCGTGTGCATGCTTCCAACATGAGCAAGCTGCTGGACGGTAAGCCACTAAAGCGAGAAGACGGCAAGGTACTCAAAGGCCCTAACTACCAACCGCCAAAACTGGATGACCTGTTTGACTAACTTTAGTAAGTAGTCTAAGCTCTCCCAAACGTAAACAAGAAAGCCCTGTTCAATGGATAACCACCTACCGACACCTTATCAGCAGTTCATTGCTAAGTCCCGATATGCTCGTTGGCTCGAAAACGAAGGCCGTCGAGAAACATGGTCTGAGACTGTCTCACGTTACATGGAAAACGTGGTCAAGATCAGTGGCCCTGAGTCCTTCGAGATCGAAGAGGCTATCCTGAACCTTGAAGTCATGCCGTCTATGCGGGCCATGATGACGGCTGGACCTGCTTTAACACGGGACAACACCTCCGGCTATAACTGTAGCTATCTCCCTGTAGACGACCCTAAGAGCTTTGATGAGGCTATGTTCATCCTGCTCTGTGGCACGGGTGTAGGCTTCTCTGTGGAGCGTCAGTACATCTCCAAGCTGCCAGAGGTGCCAGAGAGCCTGTTTGACTCTGAGACTACGGTTGTGGTCAAGGACAGCAAAGAGGGTTGGGCCAAGGCGTTCCGTCAAGTGCTATCTCTCTTGTGGGCTGGAGAAATCCCTAAGTGGGATGTCTCTAAAGTGCGTCCCTCTGGCGCACGCCTGAAGACCTTCGGTGGCCGTGCCAGTGGTCCTGCACCTCTGGTGGACCTGTTCAACTTCGCTGTGGCTACCTTCAAGAAGGCTGCTGGCCGGAAGCTGAACTCGCTTGAGTGTCACGACCTGATGTGTAAGATTGGCCAAGTCGTGGTGGTAGGTGGCGTCCGTCGCTCTGCTATGATCAGCCTATCTAACCTGTCTGACGACCGCATGCGGAACGCCAAGTCGGGCCAGTGGTGGGAAAATGAGGGCCAACGTGCCTTGGCTAATAACTCTGTGGCCTACACCGAGAAGCCAGACGTAGAACTCTTTATGAAAGAGTGGCAGTCCCTCATCGAGTCCAAGTCCGGCGAGCGTGGTATCTTCAACCGGCAGGCTTCCAAGAACCAAGCAGCCAAGAATGGGCGTCGAGACCCAGAGTGGGAATTTGGTACTAACCCCTGCTCAGAGATCATCCTGCGCCCGTACCAGTTCTGTAACCTGACCGAGGTTGTAGTACGGGCTACTGACACCATCGACACCCTGAAGAACAAGGTACGGATTGCTACAATCCTTGGCACCATCCAGTCCAAGTACACTGACTTCCCATATCTGCGTAAGGTCTGGAAGAAGAACACAGAGGAAGAGCGTCTGCTTGGTGTGTCCCTCACGGGAATTATGGACAACCCGCTGATGACCAGCAAGAACGCTGGACTGGAGAAGACCCTTGAACATTTACGAGATGTCGCAGTTAGCACTAATGCAGAGTGGGCCGACCGTCTTGGCATTCCTCACTCAGCAGCCATCACCTGTGTTAAACCGTCTGGGACGGTCTCTCAGCTTGTGGATAGTGCCTCTGGTATTCATGCTCGGCATTCCCAATACTATATCCGCACTGTAAGAGGCGACAACAAAGACCCTCTGACCAAGTTTATGCAGGACGCTGGTGTGCCGTCTGAGCCTTGTGTGATGAAGCCTGACACCACAACTGTATTCAGCTTCCCGGTAAAGGCCCCTGACAACTGCATCACTCGTAACGATATGACGGCTGTAGAGCAGCTTGAGACGTGGCTGGTGTATCAGCGGCACTGGTGCGAACACAAGCCGTCTGTGACCATCACCGTCAAGGACGACGAGTGGCTGGAAGTAGGTGCCTTTGTCTACAAGCACTTTGACGAGATGTCTGGTGTGTCCTTCCTGCCACACTCTGATCATGTCTACCAGCAGGCCCCCTACCAAGAGTGCAGCAAGGAAGACTATGAGGCTTTGGCAAAAGACTTCCCTTCCTCTCTTGACTGGAATCAGCTAGGAGAGTATGAAGTAGAAGACAATACTACGGGCATGCAGTCTCTGGCCTGTAGCGCAGATAGCTGTGAGATCGTAGACCTGACATGATTAACGTAGTCCTAAAGTATCACTGTGGTAGTGATCTGTCGGTAGTAAACTCGGCGAGGGTTTCTTTTGATAAGGAGTCCTCGTCTCTTTCCGACAAAGATGAGAAGCTGATCCACTACCTCGCCAAGCACAAGCACACCTCGCCCTTCGGTCATGCCTTCGTGACCTTCAAGGTGGATGCTCCTGTGTTTGTAGCCCGTCAACTGGTGAAGCATAAGTTCCTGCGCTGGAACGAGGTGAGCCGTAGATACGTCGATGAAGAGCCTGACATCTACAGTCCTGACCTCTGGCGTCAGCGGCCAGAGAACAAGAAGCAAGGCTCTGGTCAGGCTTTCGAGAAGGAACACCAGCAGTTCATGCAGCAACAGTACGTTGAGATCATGGACCGTGTGCTGAAGATGTACGAGTATATGCTGGCCTATGGTGTAGCACCAGAGCAGGCTCGTATGATGCTGCCACAGTCCATGATGACTAGCTGGTGGTGGTCTGGTAGCCTTGACGCCTTTGCTGACATGTGTAAGCTGAGGCTCGGACCTGACAGTCAAACCGAAACCCGAGAGGTGGCAATCCAGATTGCTGAGGAAATGGTGAACCTGTTTCCTGTCTCTTGGAAAGCCCTGATGGAGAATGATTGATGGCTTGGACCGTTATCACCCAACCTAACTGCCCCTCCTGTCATGCAGTCAAGGAACACCTAGACCTCCATGAAGTATTGTATGACGAGTTTGACATCACTGAATACAAAAATCAGTGGATCAGGTACTTGCTAAAGCAAGCAGGCTATAGTACAGTGCCGCAAGTCTGGACCCATGAGGGCCAGTATCTAGGAGGCTACGAAGGAGTCCAGAAGCATGACATACAAACCGTTTGAGAAAGACCTGTACGATAAGTATGACGTACCCGCTAAGGACGCCCTAGTCGGCTACCTTGAGCAGGAAGGCCATACTATCAAGCGGATCAAAGAGAACTACTACGCTGATGTTGTATCCATCAAGGATAAGGAGACGTTCTACAGTGAAGCCGAAGTTAAAGCCTCTTGGAAGGAAGAATGGCCGAAAGATTGGGAAGACCTCCGCATTCCGGGGCGGAAGGCACGGCTCCTACAGAAACATGCAACAATCACGTTCTTCGTATTTCGTGGTGACTGCAAAGAATGCTGGATCGTCAAAGGCGAACAGCTAACCTCGGACAGGCTTAAGCAAGCCTATGGTCCGAATATCCGACCCGGCGAAATGTTTTTCCATATTCCCGTAGAAGAAGCGAAACTAATTCGACATGACGAGAACGGTTGGACGGAAGTCACAAAAGAAGCAGCAACCGCAAGCACCAAAAAGACCACCACTACAACCAAAAACCGAAAGACAAAAGCTGTACCTAAACGCCCTAAAGACCAGTCCACAGACGATAGTTCTGGGTCCAGCGGGGACGGGTAAGACTTACATAGCAGCCTCGTTTGCTGCGCAGATGTATCTCGACAAAGACATAGACAAGATTGTCATAACCAGACCTCACGTCTCTGTCGGTAAAGATATAGGGTTTTTGCCCGGTGGTGTCCTAGATAAGGCTACACCTTGGGCAATGCCTACTCTGGATGTCCTAGAACAATGGATGGGCAAGGGGGTTCTCGATACCGCACTGAAGAACGGTAACATCGAGATAGCCCCCTTAGCCTTAATGAGGGGCAGGAGCTTCGAGAACTCCTTCATCATTGTAGACGAGGCCCAGAACATAACCACCCATGAGATAAAGATGCTATTGACACGGGTGGCAGAGGGGTCTAAGATCGTCCTCAATGGTGACGTACAACAGTCAGACCTCAAAGAGGCCAACGGTCTAGCTAAGATCGTCTACCTCAGTAGAAAGTATGATGTGTCTGTACCTGTCATTGAGTTTACAATAGATGATGTTGTTAGGAGTGAAGTATGTCGGCAGTGGATTTCGATCTTTATGCAGGAGAGTATTTAGATGGAACTTACGCACGCTAAATGCCCCTCTTGCCGAGAGCAGGGCTTTTCTTACGACACGAAGAAACAGAGGGGTTTTTGCTATGCTTGCTCAAAACCCTACGCAGAGGAAGACATGGATAAAGACGAGAGCTTTCAGTTGACACACCCGGACCTGAACAATAACGACAACACTATTGTAAAGCACCCTCCGCACTACACGCAGTACAAAATAGAACCTGTTACATTTATTATGACCAACCGCCTGTCGTTTGAGATTGGAAATATGGTTAAATACGCATGTCGAGCAGGCAGTAAGCTATACCCGGGACAGGACGAAACAGAGAGCCGGATAACCGACCTCCGTAAGGTACAGCGTTACGCTGAGATGGAGATTAACAGGCTACAAGGTAAGGACATATTGTGAAGTATTTTTTGTTGGGGTTAGCCTTGTCAGCCCCCGGTGTGGCCTTAGCTGAAGAGCCTATCCAAAAGGCTATGAGCGACACTAAGGACATAGGAGCGCTCACAGCAGCCCATATCGCTCAGTGCGGAGAGTTGGACCCAGAGGCTACACCAGCCTTTCTGGGCGCTCTGCTTACCATTATGACCTCTTCTCAGGACGAGTTTAGCGAAGAGACTGTCATAGAGGTACAGAAGCGACAGTTCTTTGAGGCATTTATGCAGGGCAGAGCCTACATCGAAGAGAATGGTTGCGTTGGCTTTAATGCTATGATAAATGAGTATGAGGGCGGCATGAACTACATGGACAGCCTCTATGACCTATACACTCCACTGGATAGCCTATGAAAGCATACAGTTTAGCCGAGTTTACTAAGCTCTTAAATGAGTGTGACATGGTGTATGGCACTATTAGCCTAAATGCCGCTGTCAACGTGCCTGTGAGGCTCAGGAAGAAGACCCTGATGAAACACCTAGAGAGCATTAATTCTGCTCCCGGCACATGGGCAAATGAGCTTAGTGTTTTCGCAGAAGTTACCACCAGCCCCAAGGGAAATAAGATCCTAAAGCTGGTGTAGCAGAGACAGAATCCTCAGCGACGGTTGGGGTAGTGTAGTGACTGAATAATCCGTGGCAGATGCGGATAAGGTAATACCGAAGGGGTTTAGCGGCCCGTCTTAGCAGATGCAGGTAGGTTTGGACCGAGTAGACAGGAGTTTGCCAGTGGTTCATTGTGGGTAATCCTTAATCCCACCTACACACTTTACGATGTTCGCCGTTGATTTGTAGAAGACAGTAAGCAGGACCGGGGGGCAGTACCCCGCACCTCCACCAACTATGGGGGTGAACTAGGATCGACTGGTACTAGACGCTACAATGAGGCAACCGAGTGGTTCCGTAAGAACCAACCCTGATAAGTGCTAACAACTATGTTGCACCTTCTGTAGCCATTGCGGCATAACAGACGGGCCTACGAGGGGCCTTGGAACAGAAGGGGGCTTCGGCCCCCACTCGTTTATAATTATAATAAGAGGAAAAAATGAAACATTTTCTAACTTCCGGCATTATTGCTATTGCTCTGTCTGGGGTGGCAGCAGCACAGGTGGATCAGGTTTATACTGCCTCTCCACAGAATACCTACGTTGAGATTGGCACCACCTTTGAAGACGAGACCATGATTGCTCTCGGTACTGGTGTCAATGCTGGTGCTGTATCTGCCTTTGCAGAACTCTCCGGCACCACTGACAGCAACTTCAAGGCTCGTGCCTACACCGAGGCAGACCTTGGCAAGTTCAAGATCACCCCGGGCATCAACTACACTTGGGGCGCTTCTGGTGGCGACATCATCGGTCTTGGTGATGGTAACGAGTGGGGCGATGTCTCTGCTGATCTGGAGCTTTCTATTCATCCTCAGATCGTTGGCGGTGAGTACGCTTTTGTCAATACCGAAGTGGGCTTCGACGGCTGGTCTCTGGACTGGCAAGGCGGTGAAGTAGGTGCTGGCTACAAGCTGGACCTTGCTGAGAACGTCTACTTTGATGGCCGTGTAAGCTGGTCCTACGACGATCAGTTTGAGGGTGGCCAGCGTCGGTTCCTTGCAGGTATCGGCCTCCGCTTCTAAGCCTCCCTAAATTTAGGCATAAAAGAACCCCCGTGGGAATCAACCTACGGGGGTTTTAGTTTGGCTAACCTATTTTTTAATTAGCAGTGTTTTGATTAGCCATCCTATAGGGTGGAAGATATTCCTTAGTATCTCACCGGGAGATGGAAGTATCCAACCCAATATCAATAATGCCAGTAGCATGAAGTTCGTGTTAGTGATGTTGACAATACCAGCCATAGGGACAGCATCTCCTGCAACATCTGAAAGCAGTTCTGTAGCCTGTTCTAACTGAGGGTTACCTGTGGCCTCTGCGACTATGGTGGCTCCTTGTGAGAGCAAGCCTAGAGGCGTACAAGCCGTCAGAAAGAACAGGACTACAAATAGGGCTGCTAGGGGTTTAACGATCTTCATATGCCCGTCTCCGAAGAAGCTCTTCTAGATGCAGGATTGTAGCCTTGGCCTCAGCCAACGCCTCACGAAGCTCTGCAATCTCTCGGAGTAGGGACTCTTTTTGGTAGTTCAATTTGCCGACTTGCTCAGACAGGGTATCAATCTGTTCCTGTAAGGTTCTACGAAACTCGGAGCGTCGCTCATGTTCCTGCTCTGTGCGAGCCTGAAAGAAGCGCCATAGACCGGCTGACGAGATCAGGGCGACTATAATAGGCACCCCAACCATACTCAAGAACTCAATGACCATCTGGCCTCTCCACTAATTCAAAATGCGGATAGTCCTTGAAGGTGCGCCAGTCACCTCCCCAGACTATCGGAATATCGAGTATGTCAGATGCTTGCTTCATAGCAATGGCAATCGGGTAGAAGGCCTCCGGCTCCCAGCTTACAGGAGTAGGTACTACGTCTACAGCGTGACCAGTCAGATGCTTAGACTTCATCGTCTTGCTCTTGCCAGTATCGTAGTAGTGCCTCTGTTCCTCTAGGGTCCGAAGGCCGTCAGTGATCTCAAATGGCACCTCAGAGAGCTGTCTAGCCAGTATCACGACATGATACAGGTCATGGTGTATTTCTGATAAATGCGCCTTAGATCGCTCTGAAAAGCCCCCCTCGTGGGAAAATGACCCCCCATCGTGGGAAAATGAGTTGTTGACCCAGAATAGGGTAAAAAGTGCCGACCAAAATCCTACAGCAAAGGCTATGATGGTGGCTCTGGCCATGTCACGTTCCTCGGGTCTGTCGTGTTAGCGGGTAGGTCTCGAAGCTGCTGACGATAAATAGCCCATGCTGCCGAGTCCACAGGAGTGTCTGGGATTTGAGTCCAGTCACACCCCATTAAAAAAAGGTCTCGTCTAGTGCGTAAAGCACCCCAAGCCAGCTCTATTTCTTGAGCCTCAATTTGCTCTGCTGGCAAAGGGACCAAAACGCCATCGACCACAATCTTATTTGTAGGGTCTTCATCGGTTTCTATATAGCCTTGTGTATCCGAAAGCCCCAAGTCAAGCTGCCTTTTAGAACCGCCACAAATCCCCTCAACTTCTCCTGTAACCGTGTTGTAAAGAACAGCTCGCATTATTTCTTAAACTCCGATATAGAGAGGCTTCTTGGCTGCACATAAATACTTGATGTACCCGGCAAACCCGTAACAGGTGGTACTCTAACTTCTAAATAGTAAGTTTGTGAAGCGGTTGTAAAAGGAGACATCAAAAAAGAGGTTGACCATGCTGCCCCCTCTGGAGCTACGGGGAGACTGTTAGCGTCATAAACGGGGGTTGATGAACCACTCCTTATAATACGCACGTCCATCGTAGTTCCAGTAGGAAATGTACCTGAAGGCCTTCGTATTGCAAAACTTGCCGTGATCAAAACAGGATCATTTGCCGCATCAGTCGTAAAAGATCGAGAAACAAGGCTGCTATAAAATGTATTTGATGGGAAAAATGAACCTAAATTTGTAGTATAAATATAAGAACTTTCTGTGATGGCGTCAGCCTGAACCTCGTTAGTAACTAGGCTTGTTGTTAAGGCAGTAGCCCCTACCCCACTACTAAAAGCAGACTCATTTCCAGAATAATCTACAGCCTTTAGGAAGAAATACCTAGTGTCTCCTGCATTCATAGCAGAATATGTATATTGATTACCAGAAACACCTGCCACTTTACTGGCAGCAGCCGAATTATTCTGTGTGGCTACATAGACATCAATTCGACTTAGGTCGGAGTCTGTAGGGTTCTGCCACTGAAGAAAGGCACTTCTCCATTTTCCTGATGCCGTCAGGTTTGTTGGAGCAGCAGGAGCTGTTGTGTCCCCACCACCCGTAAACGTAGCAGACGCAACTGGACCCTTTACACCCGAGTTTGTTATAGACCTGACTTGAACATTGTACGACACCCCTTCGATGATAGGCCCGATCTGGGCTTCAGTATCGGAAACGACCATAGTCGAATATACAGTGTCAGACGTAGGCTTGTATTGTACCTCATACCGAGTGATAAAGGGGTTGGTAGGCGCTGTCCAAGAGACATTAGCTAACAGGAAAAATGTCCCATCAGACTTTAATTGACCAGACTCTGTAATAGTTAGACCGGAGGTGATTGTGGTATTGTCAAATGGATTAGGTAGAGTGGTATTGTCCGTTTCAAAATCCGTAGTATCTACAAACTCATCATAGGCCCCGGAGGTAATTTCTCTAAGGACAAGGTAGATGTTGTAGTCCAGCCTAGATGTAAACTGAAACTCCCACTCCGCTACCTCGAAAGGCTTGTTAGTAAAACCAAGACGGGAGTTTGTTAAGTTGACAATATCACCAACTTGAACCTTAAAGGCCTCTAGCCCAAAATACCCAGCTACAGTGATTTGAGACCGGATACGCTCTAGCATAATATTAGCTAGTCTTTGAGCGCCATCTGCATTGTTTGTAAATGGTGTTGAGAAATCTGCAATCAGCTCTTCGCCACCATCAACTGCAACAAAAGTAGAAGAAGTGACCAGTGGATACTCAGTAGGCTGGTAGTTTGTAAGAGGGCCTTTGAATATCCCTCTAACTCCATTAAAGTTCTCTCTCCTAGAGTGACGAGTAGAGACCTCTAAAGAGCCTCGTAGATCATCCTCATTGAAAGAGATAGTAGGGGCAATATACTTCCCGGCCTTAATTCTCCAATAGCCCTGTGCATACCACACAGTTCCAGCCATAGATGCTGCAAGTTGTTCTACAACCTCTGCCGGAGTCTTAGATGTAAGGAATGTACCGTCGCAAGTATAACGATCAGTTACAGTGTCTGCCAACTTCTCATCACAAACATCCGCAGCAGTTCTTACTGCTACATCGTCTATGTTTTCTTCGTCTTCATTAAGGCCATAGGTGGAGTCTACTAAGTAGTCTCTCAGGGCAAGGGCCGGATTGCTACTCCACTCAATAATGCCTACGGTGCCTGTACCAGTCCCCTGACCAGTGGCTGTAAACTCAGTCCCTACGGTGTTATTAGCAGCGCCAATAAGAGTAAAGTCAGTGGTTCCTACAGACAAAATGCGATAGCGACGATTAGCTACAGTGGCCGTTGCATCAATGGGCCGAGGGTCAAAGAGCTTCTTACCCTTGATCCTTGCCCTTACAACAGGGATTCCCGAGGGAAAGGCATCCTCAGAGTATTTAAACGTCAGTGCAAGATGAGCAATTCCCTGAAGGATATGAGAGGAAGTCCAATTAGAACTAAAGTTGGCAAAAGAAGACCCACCAAGACTTGCGGTATGATCTCCCAAAACCTCTCGGATAGAGACGAGACCATCATAGCGGCTATCTTGGTTGCTTATAAAGTTGCCTTTCTCGTCTACTTCTCTTACTGTCAGAACATTCCCAGAAGAATCAAAACTGGTGACTTGATAGTTATCAAGATAGATAGCCTCAAAACTCTCTATCTCATGTCCTGCAAAAGCAATGATCCGAGACAAGAAGTTATTGTTGGTTCCAGAAACATCATCAAAGACAACAGCACCACCAACCTTGTCTTCTCCATAAATTACTTGCTGGTGAAGAGCAGCACCTTTTGAGTTAAAGGCATAACCACCAGTGGTAGCACCGGCTCCGGTATCTGTTTCCTCTGGAGCGCCGTTATCTTGCTTTTTTCGTCGGCGTGCTAGGATGGAGCCTAATATGACAGCCCCAAGAATAAATCCAAACATGTGTATCTTTCAAGCTATTCTGAAGTAGCACCCCAGACAATACGCTTTCCGGCCAAACTTTCAACAAAGTCCAAGCCTAAGTCTGCCGGGTGTTGTGACTTTAGATAAGAGGAGGTGTACTTGATCCCGGAAGGAACCTCAAGCCTAACCAGCTTACTCTCAATAGACACCCTAACAGTGGTGGTATCAGCACCCTCTAAGATGTTCATCGTATCAATATACCCAGAAAACAGCTCTGTGTATTGTGTGGTGTCGTTATGGACACCGAGATAGATAGTACCAGTCCTGCCTTGATACTCTGCACTAAGGGCAATAGACAAAACTTGAGAAGGGATGCCGGTAAGGGTGAGGACTGCGCCCCTTGCTGCTACATCATTAGACTCTTGGATCGTCTCAACATTAAGCATCTCTTCGGAGCCGACATAGGTTTTGCCGTCAATGACAACATCTCCTACTCCGGTCCAAACATGCAGCGGGTTGGTGTCAAAGTTAAGATCGACAGCAAAGAAAGGCTCTATCACAGAGTTGGACAGAGCGCTTTCTAAACTGGAGGTAAGGTCTCTACTCATTTAAGGGCAGTCTTAGCCGTCACTCGACCGTAGACAGCCAATGCACCACCACCTACAGTGATAGCCTGCATGATAAGGTCTACAATCTGTTGTTGGGAAGCTGCGTCTAGCTCAAGACCAAAGCTGGTCAGAACGGAAGAGGCAAGCATAAGCAGTACCCCCCATACAGTCTTCGACATAAACCATTGCTTTTGATCAGTCATGGTATTCTCCTTAAGTTGGGTTTAGGGTTAGTTAGGGTGCCACCTCATCCGCTGGCTCGATGGTCAGCTCTCCCGCTTCTACTTGGCGCATGATTTCAGCGTAGTGTCTGTTTGCAGGGTTTAGGGGAACATACATTTCTTGTCCGTCTATGGTGGCTTTGATGGAAGATTTGTTGCCGTTGAGGTCTACAGTGTACTGTGCAGTCGTGATATTAATATCAAGCATGAGTTATAACTCCGCATCTAAAAATATTTTTTTCGTAGTAGTGCCATCTCCATCTGGATAAGCGGAAATAACATTCGAGTTATTATAGTTTGCAGGCTGCAAGGCTATGACCACTGACTTTTCATTGGACGCAGCCGCAGAAAGGGTTCCAGAGTCAATAACAAGGCCGGGAAGGTGAATTCTCATACCGTTTTCAAAATTGACTGTTGGACCAGTCCTCATATATGTTGGGTGTGACAAAACCCCTGCGTAAATATTTTGGCCTAAGTTATAACGAATGGCCATGAGTGATGGAGACCCGCCACCTGTGCTTAAACTATCCAAATAGTAATAATACCTCTGACACAGAGCCAACTCTTCCCCATAGGACCGATGCTCGAATGGAGTTGCAGTTTCGCCTAGTTCGAGTTGGACGCCTGTAATGTAAAATTCATCATCCACTGATCCGCCAATTCCTAGATTGGAAGCATTTCTGTCTGCATTATTTTCAGCAGTCCATGTGGTGCGGTTTGTCCCGCTATTGAGATTTGTTCCTGAATTCAACCAAAACAATACCCAAAGACCAGTACCATTATCATTATTAATTAAACCAGAAGTGTCTGCTGGAATATTAATAACTTTATGTTCCCAAGTATTGGCGGCATTAATAGTGTAAGATGGAGTTACTTGTCTATCTGAATTATCTTTTTGCTGTAATTCTACACTTGCTGCCCCTGTCTTATTAGACTTTACCCAAAATGATAAAGTCAAAGGCTGTGCGCTAGACGATCCAAAACCAAGCTGCTGTAGATTTTGCCCTTCTATTCTTTGAATAATTTGACAATAATCATCGGCGGTACTGGGAGAGCCTGCTGTAGTAACGTCGACTTTAAAAGAGTTAGAGAACCCATCAGGAGCATCTGTTGATTGGCTTACAGTAAAAACAGTCGAGCCGATAAACCCGTTAAATTGATACCTGTCACATGTGTAGTAACCTGATGCACCGGTAATTCCAGCTTGCGAAGTCCCCCGCTGCGCCACTTGCATCGCACCATTGATAATGATGTTCCTGCGACCACCGATCTGCTCACGGAACAGGGTTGCCAAGTCTATTGGATTTGCCATGCCCTAGGCTCCTTCCGTTGGTGGTTCGTCGGCAGGTTCAATGGTTAATTCACCAGCTTCGACTAGCTCCATGATTTCTGCGTAGTCAGTGTTTGCGGGGTCTAGGGGTACACACATTTCAACGCCATTAATAGTAGCCCAAATACTAACATTGTTATTAAAGTCGTCTTGTTGGTATTGTGCCGATGTGATGTTGTGTTCATTCATGGTTATAACTCCGCCATTACATCAAATGTGTTGCCAGATGTTTCACTCCAGTAAGCTTGGTTCATGGTGCCAGCTGTAAACGAACCGCCATTCAATACAAAATAAATTCTACCTCCATTCAATTTTTGAACACCTGAAATAGTTGTAACGGGAGCACCACTATTAGTTAAATTTGTATGAGACAGGCTAGGTAAGGCTCGCAACTCAGTAGGAGTAGAAAAAACACACTGCTGACGAGTTGTTGTGTCATTAAAACCAAAGCAAAGACGATGAAACTGACCGCCTGAGTAGCGAACGAAATACCGCTGACACAGAGCCAACTCTTCCCCATAGGACCGATGCTCGAATGGAGTTGCAGTCTCGCCTACTTCTAGTTGGACTCCTGTAATATACCAACTGCCAGTAGTACTAAGAATATTTGTCTGCGCAGATATAGTAAATTGATTAGCGCTGTAAGCAGACCAAGCAGCAGTACCGCCCCCTTTGCCGTCGCTGCCCATAGCCAATGCAAAATATATGCCTAGCTGGTTAGAATTGTCATTCAATATAGCGCCACTAGTATCACCGTCAATAGTTATGGTTTTATATTCCCAAGTATCGACCGCATTAACAGTATAACTAGTAGTGTATCCTCTGGCTCCATTATTTTTGAAGAACAGTATACCAAAATCACCAGCTACATGACTTCTAACCCAAAAGGATAGTGTTATCTTTTTTGCAGAAGATGTACCGTGTGCAAGGTGTTGCAGATTTTGACCTTCTATAAAATGACCAACCCAAAGGAATTCGTCTGCTTCTAATGAGGTCTCTGCACCTGTTACATCAAATTGAAGGCTATTACCAAATCCAGCCCCAGACGGTACAGTTGTTGATTGCTGCATCTCAACGGTAGCTTCATCTAAGTTGGCCGAGAGGGCCCGCCATCTATCAACTGTTTTAGCAGTACCATTAGTGAAAGTAACTGGTGTAGCTCTCTGATCCACAGTAAAAGCGCCATTGTGAATAATGTTCCTGCGACCACCGACCTGATTATCCAGTAAGTTCGCAAGGCCTAGTGCTCTCGCCATGTCTTAGGCTCCTTCTAATACGGTCAGTCGAGCCTCAAGCGCCTCAATGGTCGCCTGTTGCGCCTCGATCTGAGTTTGTTGTTCTTGGATTGCGGCGGTAAGTACGGCGATCAGGTTGCCTT
>Ga0208899_1000699_pt1 | contig 24810 bp, 34 predicted proteins | sample VirMetDEL_Nov_24_FD_184518 | JGI IMG/M metagenome (GOLD analysis project Ga0208899, IMG submission 184518) | Aqueous microbial communities from the Delaware River and Bay under freshwater to marine salinity gradient to study organic matter... | ecosystem: Environmental > Aquatic > Marine >... | reverse complement strand
TTCTCTACAGTACATTCGCAAAGTGTTAAGCGATCCTACTGATGACAACATTGCATTAGCCAGAGAAGCCTTTGGTGAGATACCAGAGGACGATCAAAGGGCTATGTGGGTAGCACCAAGTAAATGTAATACTGCATTTTTAACAACCGAAGAGCGCAGACTTATTAAGGGGGCTTGATGGATTTAGAAGACGTTAAGGTAGTGGCATTAGCAGTGATAAGTTGCTGGCTATTTCTACAAGCAGTAGAGATGGTATCCAGTTAAGGAATCATAAAGGTCGCTAAACACCTCCTCCTTCGCTAGTTGGTTGGCCTGGTGCAAGTTTAGCAGTCAACTATTCTTTTAATTAACTAAAGTGAGAAACATTATGAGTGAATACGATAATACAAACCGAGGCGCAATCTGGAAGAATGAGAACCGCCAAAGCGAAAAACATCCGCAATACAAAGGTAGCATTAATGTTGGTGGTGTTGAATACTGGCTGAGTGCATGGGTAGGCAATAAAGACAATCCCAAGGCTCCTGCGTTAAGTCTTAGCGTCCAAGCTAAGGAAGAGCAAGCAAAACCTAAAGCTTCTCCTGCAACGGCAGACGACTTCGATGACGATATGCCTTTCTAGTTTACTTAAAGGGTTACGGTGCTGACCTTAAAGAGAGCACCACCTAATCTATAGGAGATTAATATGAACTCGATAAAGTCTTGCCCTACTTGCGGTTACGCTTGTAGCGCAGTACGCAACACCAATGGCGATGTGTTAGGATATTTCTGTAATCTAATCGTTGATGGCGCTTGTGATTACATAGATGTTAAATCCAGCATTGAATACGAGATCGAGAAAAAGCATGGCAGCGAAAAAGAAAGCTAAGACCTCACAACAGCTACGCAAAGAGGCCCTGAAACTAATACAAAAGCTTGTTAGGTTAAAAGCGGCTGATGACAATGGTTACTGTACTTGCGTTAGTTGTGGAGTTACTAAGAAGTGGAATGATGGGATGCAGGGTGGTCACTTTATTCCAAAAGGTTCTAGTAGCTACTGGGCGTTAGTCGAAGAGAATATACATCCACAATGCGTAGGTTGTAACCAGTTTGGTATGGCGCATGGGATAGCAGCACAGCAGTACACGATTTATATGCAAGAAATGTACGGTGAGGATTATGTTGACCAGATGCTTGCTGACGCTAAGAAGCCTATAAAGATATATGCTGCTGACTATAGAGAGATGATTGAAGAATTTAACGAAAACATTACATTCCAATTAAAGAGGATAGGTGGATGAACACAATGCTAACTTACACGATAGAAGGCTATGAAGATGGCCAATCTATGGATGTAGAGGTTTTAAGTGAAGATAAGGTTGTAAATATCCACGTTCATGGCTGGAATAGCTCACTTAGTTTTTGCTTAGATAAAGCAGATGCTATAAAAGATCTTGGTAATCTTCTTATCGAGGCATCATCTGTGGCAGAATAGCCACTTACCTCAATGGCAAAACCAGTCTGGTTGTGTAAAAATTTGTAAAAACATACACACAAGGCTAAATTATGCGCTATTTGCTAATTTTGCTGCTCTTAGCGTCCTCCTCCGTAAGTTCTTCCCAAGCAACTGTAGGCGATTTTGGCTCTAATCAGCAAGCAGAAACCATAACTTCGACTACAGAAACCGTTGTAAATCAAAAGGGTACGCCAGTTACAACTGCGGTAAGCCCTTCTGCACCCTCATATAACCAAGATGTCTGTGTCGTATCTAGCGGCAGAGGTATGCAAACCCTGCATATAGGCCTGAGCTTTGGTGCAACGACATCAGATCCAGTTTGCGAGATGCTAAAGCTATCCAGGCAGCTAGAGAAGCTAGGCTTGAAAGTAGCAGCTACTAGCGTCTTGTGTAATGATCCCAGAGTATTCCACGCGATGCTAAACGCATCCACACCATGCCCAATCAAAGGAAAAATAGGCGATGCTGCACTCCAATACTACGAAGAAAACCCTGATATTGTTCCTGATGCTCCTAGCGTCTACAAGCGTCAAGAGCCAAGAGAACGACTACGATATGACCGAGCTCGCAAACGCTACGTCAGATATTAACTTTATGATTGGTGAGAGCATAGCTGAGTTCTCATCTTGGACGCAGCAAACCATGCTAGATGGCAATACAGTCATTCACAACCTTGCGGATGATACCCAATACATCTTAACGCCAGAGCAGATGGACAACTTCAACCAAGCGTATGCTGATGGTCTAGCAAATAGCACTCCAGAGGCTCTTACAGCCGTTCTCCTGAACGATATGATTGACCTTGAGCAATCTACATACGAAGAGGAGAAAGAGGCTCTAACGGACGCTGCAAAGGAGATTGCGGCAGTTACAGAGATAGCTGACAAGCTAGTTAATGGTGATCAGCAGACCAAGATCAACGCGGAGCAGTACGCTACAGACAATGACTTGCGGGCCATCAAGGAATCTAGTCGTCAAAGGTTCAATACATCTATCTCAGGGATGCTAGAAGCCAGTATCACTAAGAATATGATCGAGGGGTATGCTCAGGACTCAGTGGTGATTGACGTTATTGCAGACGCATTTATGTCCACAAACACTGTGATGGACTTTTTTACAAATACTGCGGTATCTATTGATCAATTAGTACCCACACAACTTAATTTAGACTGGGATCAGCACTCTGTTGGAGTAAATAGCTTCATGTACGAAGTTTATGCAAATGATCCGCAACAACACTTGGAGATGACACCACGATGAAGCCAGAACAGGTAGCACTATGGATTGGTATCGCCAGCTCTATTGGCGGTGCAGCAGTAGGATATGGTACGCTGACAGAGAAGGTAGCAGCATTGGAATCAGGTACTGACGCAACACATTTAGAGTCACGATTAACAAAACTAGAAGTGAGGATTGAAGACAATGACATTGGAACCATTGGTAAAGAAATTCAACAGTTGCGCGGAGAGCTTGAAAAACTTTCTGACAAAGTGTCGAGCATTCGTGTCCCGTCAACAGGAGCGATTAAATCAGACATTAGAGTCCTTGAAAACAAAGTGGTCGATATTCAAGACCGACTTAAAGATCTTGATAGCGCACTTAAAGAAGTAGGAAAGCCTAGCAACCCACTACAGAGGTGATTATGAATATTGATAAATACCCGATGGTAAGAGTTACTTGGTATGATGCCCAGGAAGGGGAGACTGGTTGGCTAGACATTGAGAAGTGCTTAAACACGCCACTAGCGGTTTGTCAGACTGTAGGTTGGTTGGTTGAGAATAATGATAAGAAGCTAACCCTTATGACAACTGTAGGTAAGTGTGAAGAAGACAGTGATGTAACTCAAGGCGGTGGATGTACTTCTGTCCCGCAAGACTGGGCAACTAACATAGAGTATCTATACCCAGAGGCAAAAAAGATTTAAGATAACAAACTAGAGAGGGAGCATGAAAGATAACGTAAACCACCCAGAGCATTACACTAAAGGCGACATAGAGACTATTGACTACATTGTTGATGTGTTAGGAAGAGAGGGCGCTATAGATTACTGCCACGGGAATGTAATTAAATATACTGGTAGCCGACTTATGAATAAACTCAACCCTGTTGAGGATGCTAAGAAGGCTATTTGGTATACGCAAAAGATGATTGAACTATTAGGAGAGAGTAATGGGGAAGGGTAGCAAGCCAAGACCAATCGAGATTGGCAGAAAAGAATTTGAAAAGAAGTTTGACGCAATAGACTGGAGCAACACTAAGGAAGCTACCAGTCCACCAGTCAAGAAGAATAAGAACTCAATCCTTCCAAGAAAGAAGTAGCAGGTTTATTCCTGCTCTTCGTTCATTTCAGGAACAGCTATTATCGGCACAGCTCTTTCTCTGCCTGTATCAATTAATGCTTTTGATATTTTAGCTATCTCTGCGTTAATTTGTGGAGAAAGATTTAACAAGCTGTTTCTAGTCTTTGCATTATTAGCTTGAGTTAAGAGTCTTCGCCCTACCTTACTTGTTAAAAGTAAAGATAAGCCCTTTATACCGAACATAGTTACAGCAGCACCACTAGCACCACCAAGAGCAAGTCCACCAGCAGCAGGAGCTACAGTACCAGTAACTCTTGCAAATGTAGGTACGATGCCTTTCTTCGTTGCTCCAGTCACCTGACTAGCAGCAGTTGGCATAGCATCAATAAGTCTAATAAGGCCATCAATCTGATTATTCTCTGCTTTAGTAAAAACAACATCTCTGGCTTTTGACATATCTTTTAGGTTCTTAGCGAACTTGGCAGAGCTAAATCCACCAGGAGCGCCAATAGTGCCACCAGCACTTTCATAAGCATCGGCAAGTGTTTTTCTCTTTATGACTTCTCTTGCGTCTAAATCAACTTTACCAACAAGAGACTTTGCAAGATTACTTCTGTCGCCTTTCCTTATAAAGTGTCCAAAGAGAGTATCGTTGTCAAAGTCAGAAACATCAGTCTTTGTTCTTGCCTTATCAAACTTACCCTTAGTAAATGGTACAACCTCTTTATGATAGAACGCTAAGGCATCATCGTGAAGCTTCTTAGCGTTGCCACCAAGAGCTGATGCAAGACCATCCATATCCTTCTCTAAGGCTTGGATTAAATCTCTGTACAGGTCAGATTGGATCTTGTCGCCTTTTTGTATTGCAGAGCCTCTAAGCTTCTTTAACAGCTTCATTGACTCGTAAGTATCATTGTAGTCTTTTCCGTACCTACCCTTACCCATAGAGTTTATAGCTTTGCCAGCATCATCAAATCCTAAAGCCTCTCTAGGCAACATTCTTTTTACTTCCCTTACCAAAGCTCCCATTCCTTTAATGTCAGAGTTTCGCTCTAGCTCAAAAAGCTTGTTAAGTAATGTCTCGTTATACTCATCAAATTGTACGATTGCACCATCAAAAGCTTCACCTGCACGAGAATAATTCCCGTCACTTTGCTTTCTTAGCTCGTTGTAGCGATCTTTAACCTTACCTTGCAGAAATGATCCAACTTCATCTTCATCTCTACCTATTGACTTAACAAGTCTCTCTGCTGCCTCTTGTAATGACTCTCCTTGCTTCTGAACAAAGTCACCTGTTCCGCCAAATGGAAGCCTCTCAAGAAGGTTCTCTATTGCCATAATAGGTCTTGACTGTCTTAATTCGCCGACAGTGACACCAACATTAAATTTATCAGCAAGCTCACCAATCTCTTTTGATATTACAGAAGCCCTAGCACCAATAATGCCGTTAAAGCTAGTACCTAATTTATCAAACGCACCGCGAGATAAGCCACCTATCGTGGCCGCAGTGGCAGCAACACTAAGTCTATTGCCATCTTCATCTACAAGCTTTACACCCTCAAGAGCGCCCATCTCTACGCCAGATTCAATAATCTTCCTAGCAAGATTTTTTGCTGATTCTTTCTTACCTACAGGACTAGGACTTGCAAGCACTATTGAGATGTCAGAGGCAACATCACCAGCGAAACTTGCTATAGGGCTATCCTCAACTGTCTCTTTTAGCTCGCCAGTAAGTCCAGTCATTGTCTTAGTGAAGTCTGACAACAACTCCTCTGAGCCTGGAATTCCAAGCTTAACCGCACCTTCAAGAGCCATCTGGTTTAGACCAGCACCTACTTCTAGCGCATTAACGCCAAAAGCAGTAGCAAAGTCTTCAGCAGATCCGCTTTCGTCAGCCTTCTCTTGGAATAGTGATCGGTACTTATTACCTACATCTTCAGCAGCAAGAGCTTTTAAGCCATCGCCAACTTGATTAAATTGATCAGTGCCTTTTAAATGCTCGTTCTCAATCAACCACTCAGACATAGCTACCATCTGATTGTTTGGATCAGATAGGTCTAAGTTTTGTGTATCTGAATCAATTATTGTTTGGTTAAGCGCCATTATGATCTCACTGAGTAATTAGTCTTAATGCTTGTTGAACTTTGGCGTTGTCTGTGCCGAAGTTTGATTTAGCTCGCCCTGCTGAGTCAAACCTGCTTGACGTTCCTCTATAAGAATCTGCTGTCATACGGGCCTGCTCAAGAACATCTTTTGGCAAGCCAGTATAGTCCACAGCCTTGTAGTTTTCTCGCTGAAAGTCCATCCACGCCTTTCTAAAGTATTTTCCATCTTCGTTTTTATTCTGTAGGCTTCCATTTTCACTTAACCATTTATTAGCAAAGTCTTCTTCTTGCATTAGAAGCTCAACAGCAGCTCTTTTGTTTGCAAGGATTCTTTTGTTAGTATCTGGAGTGTAGCTCAAGCTTGGCTGTATAGACAAACTAACAAGTAATTCTCTTTCTGTATCAGATCCACCAAACGCTTGCAGACCCTGAACACCCAAAGACCTTGCCTCAGTATCAAACATTCTGCCAAGAGTATTTTGCAGCTCTGCATCCTCGCCAACAGGAACATCTATCCCAAGGGCTGATTCTATTGATCCAACAGCTTGACCAAGTACCCTTTCAATACCTGTACCTGTACCAGTCTTCAAGCCTTCAGCTAAAGCTTGCTCCATGATGTTTAAGCTGCGCAGTTGCTTATCTGCATTTGCAGCAGCCTCTTGCTTACCTTTAAAGTAAGCTTGGTCTGATTTTGAAATCTCTTTTGACGGTGCGCCAACAATTAATTGACCACCTGGGCCAACGCTAATTCCTCTTCTTACTGGCTCAGCCATTCTATTAAGCTGATCGGGGCTTAAAGGATCTCCACTTGCAAAAACAAAGTCACCTTGGTAGTTCTCAAATACAGGAAGACCGTCAACTTGAAGATCGCCAGACTGTTTTAAAATGCCTTCTTCTCTAAGCCTGTCAGCTTCATCTCGTTTGGCTTTTTCAATAGCTCTTTGTTCGACGGCTTCCTGAATCTCAAACTTTTTAGCTTCCCTTTCTTCTTCAGTCACAGATTGACGTAAATCAGCTATTTGTTGACCAAACTCAATATCCTGTTCGACACCTTCTTGCTGAAGCTGTAACTGAGCTAACTGAGCTTGTGCTTGCGCTGCCTCTGATGCAATGTCTTGCTGTCTAACTTCTTGCAGACCTTGTGCCCCAGAACCTAACGCTTGACCGATACGCTGAGATAAGCTCTTAGTACCATCATCAGATAACAAAGCCATACCAGCTCGTATAGCAAACTCACGTTGAGCTTCACTAGGATCTCTAAAGGCTTCCATGAATGACTGACCTTCACGCAAGAGTCGCTTGCTAGGCTTTCTAGCACCAACTGCGGATAGGTCTGCTAAAGCTGCTACTCGCTCTGCCTGTATTCGCTGCACATCCTGCTGATTAGCCATTAACGCTTCTATGCTGCCAGCTTGTGGAGCTACAGCTTGTGGAGCTTGTGCTGCAAGCCTTTCAGCTCTAACATCTCTTACAGGAGTTTGTGTTTGGATATTTAAAGCAGCTATAGCTTTATCAAGGTCATCTTGACTTGCGTCACCGCTAAACCCTTGTATTAAGTCTTTAAAGTAATCAGCCATCTATACCATACCCGCCATTTGTAATTCTTGAGATAATAATCGTAATCTTTCTTCTTCGTCTAAGCCTGAGTTGACTTCATCGAACAAACCTTTCGGCACGAATGTTGGTGCATCACCACCAGACATTGCTAAACGCTCTTCTTTTGACATTGGCATACCAAATGAGCCTTGCTGGATAGGAGCCATTTGCATTGGAGCCGCTTGTTGTTGTTGATTGCCACCAAGGACATTTTGGGCGAACATTGCTGACTGGATAGGCTTATCTTTTACAATTGCCTTTGCTTTGCCAAGACCGCTTAGTTTTTCAGTTGGCCCTGCTACATCAAGCGCTGGTGTTTCAGCGGCTATTTGAGCAAGATCTCTACTTGCGCCAGTTACTGGTGTTTCAGCGGCTATTTGAGCAATATCTCTAGTTGCGCCAGCCACATCAAGTGTTGGTGTCCTAGCCGCTATTTGAGCAATATCTATAGGTGCGTTAACTTTTGCAGAATTAATTGCAGCTTGGCTGGCAGCTTTTGCTGCCGCATCTTTTGCTGCTATTTTTCCTGCTGCTCTCGCTGCTGCATTTGCGCCTGCGTTTGATGCACCAGATGCTGTACTAACCACTGCATTAGATGCTACTCTTTTTGCTGATGCTTCTGCTGCCGCTTTTGCTGCTGCATTTGCACCTGCGTTTGATGCACCAGATAAGGCGTTTGTCCCTGCGCTGGTCGCTGGTGGAGCGCCTAAACCCCCAGTAAGAGCACCTAATGTGCCACCCATTAATGCGCCACGAAGACGATCATCAGGGTTCGTTATTGCGCCTATTGTTGCCCCTACAAGAAGTGGAGCTAGAAAAGCTGGCATAATATTATCCTATTAGTAACACCAAGCAACTGGTGTGGTTTCTCTTATATCAACGTGTACGAAGCTCTTAGCTACGCCTATTCCTGTGAATCCAAGTTTAACAGCGTTAGCAACAACTGCCATTCTCTGAGCACCATCTGCAACCTTAATATCTGCTGCGATGCCTTGTGCATGAGTTCCAGGCTTTGACTTCTTAGCCTCAATGCTGTGACTTGGATCTCGATAACCTGATGTAATAGTAAAAGAGAAGCCACAAGCCTCTCTCAACTCATCTAGTTTTTTGACTAGCTCAACGCTAATCTCGTTATTGCCAGTCTCCTGACAATCAAATTCTTCTATCTTAAAATACTTAAACACTCTTAGCCTTTAGTATTGTTGGGTTCATAGCTTGACCTGCTGCAATCTGCTGCTGGCCTTTAGTCGATAGACTGCCAAGTAGACCGCCTTGCATGCCACCTATCTGTGGGCCACCTACAAACTGTTGCGGTGCAGAGTAAGGACTCAGTGCTGATCTGTTAAAGTAAGCCTCGCCAAACTTTCTTCCTGTATTAAGGTCGGCAGTTTTTGCATTATTGATTTGATCCAAACGACTACGGACGTAATTACTTGTGTCATACACACCGTTTTCGTCATAAAAAGAAGGCTCTGGGCCAAGGTTTTGTGCATAAATATTAGCCATTGATGGGAGATTAACCTGACCCTGCTGAAACTGAGGTAATTGCGCCATCTGAGTCTCAAATCCAGCCAACATAGGCTGTTGAGCCATAGATCGTTGTAGAGCTTCAATTACTAACGGGTTGACTGTTTGAGTACCTCTAGGTGCAAAAAACTTACGACCTTCAATCAAGGCTTTCTGACCAGCAATCGCAGATTGTATTGACTCAAGCTCATCTTTATCTATTCCTGTTTTTTGATTAGATTGTTTTCGCATATTTGTTACAGGCTCAGGAAACAAATAATTAGAATTTATATTTAAAGTTTCTGCAAACTCTCTATTCTCAGGCGCTCGCAGAAAAGCTAAATCTGCATCAGATAGCTTTGTATTTGCATTATTAACACGTGGCGGCATAATCTACCCCTTAAACAATCCATAGCCCAACATACCAAGACCAGCCAACTGAGCAGCACTGTTACCGCCACCGCCTTCTGATGTGGATGTACCAATCTGACCAAGGTTAATACCAGCAATTCGACTACCCAAACGATCAAGCGCAGTCTCTGGGGCTTGTTGCCCAAACTGGAATCGCTCTCGTGCAGCGTTAATAAGTGCTTGGTTGTAACGCTCTTGCTGTGCACCTACCTGTGAGGCTGTCGTAGCGGGCGCTAGTAAGCCTTGCTGTGCTGACCCTAGTGCTGACATCCCTGCCAATTGATTGCGTAGGAGAGCCTCTGTAGCGGCTCCTGCGGTAGCTTCAGCAGCAGCTTGCTCTTGTACTCGCTGACGATCTCCGCCAAATGCACCCTGTTGGATAGCTCGACTACCAATTCCTGGTAGGATCTCACTTTGCAACTTAGCAATAGCTGGAGCCATTACAGCCTGACTTTGAGCTGACATAGGATCTAACGCAGCTTGAACTGCTCTAGCACCTGCCATACCTAAACCAGCTTGAGGAGCAATAGCGTCTAAAGCTAATTGCTGACCAGCTAAAGTATTCCCTGATTGACCTGCAACAGTTTGACCAGGGAAGAACTCTTGTGGCCCTGCTTCAAATGCAGCTTCTGATAAGCCGAATAACTTAGTTAAAGCCTTCTCCTGAGCTGGAAATGGCTTAGTCGTTGTTGTTGTATTTGCTGGAGCACTGCCGCCACCACACATAATTTACCTCTTTAATTTAAAAGTTCCACCCATGTGGATAAAGTTTTGGCTTTCTAAAACCTTTTGTGTTTTGTCTAAATTTATCTTTGTTGCTATTCCTATACAGACCTCAGAGACATTCTTTTTATCTCCAAACTCTATAAACCTATTAAGTAGGTCTATCCCTACCCTAGTGCCTCTTAATTCTTTGCACACAAACCAACTATAATCACTGAGTATGGTTTCAGGCCCAAAAAAGTATTCACTAACTCCGCCAGCAATAAACCCAACTAGCTTTCCATTTTTTTCTGCAAAGTAAAAGCATTTGTCATCACTGTTTAATATATCAAAGAATAATAACGCAGCTTTTTTATCATCAAACTTAGAATCCTTAAACGATCCTTCTTGGTGTACATCTTTGCTTAACCTTAAAGCTTCAAGTAAGTCCTCATCAACGGCCTCTCTTATTACTACCTCACCCATCTCTCACCTCTCTCGTTACTTATCTTTCGCCTGTATTATTATCCAGTTTGCACCATCGCTGAATAAAGTGATACCTTCAAAGTTCCTGTTTATCTCATAATCTGTTGTGCTGCCATCTATAGTAAACGCACCTGGGTCAAGAGCAACCTTATGGTTAGCGTCTACAGAATCATCACATACTACTCTAATCGTTCTGTATTTCTGTACGCTTGGATCTGGCAAGGTAACAGTCCATGTGCCTGTCGATGTTCTTGAGTGTTTTACAAGCAAAAAGTCAGACAAGTAATCATAAGCATGAGTCTCGCCAGTATTGCCTGTTAAGACGTAAGGCTCTGTGTCAGAGCTTGCAAATCTAATCCAGCCTAGGTTTCCGTCAACATCCTTGTTTAAATAGTCATAACGGTAAAGACCTCTACCTCTGTGACCGTTAAATGTGTTTGCCTCACCATCAGCATACATAATCATACCGATTTTAGGATCTGTAACAGGAGCCGCAACAGGTATAAACGTAAGAAGCTTTTTCATGTCTTCTATGCGTTGATTGAGTCTTCTTAACTCCTCTTCAATTACTGGACGATTATATTCTTCAGTCAGCACTATCGCTCACCCTCAAATCTACCCTGTACAACTAGATCGGTTAATGTCCAATCATCCGAAGACCCTGAGCTCTCAACCTTAATATGAATGTATCGACCAGCAGCTCTAACTGGAAAGCTTTTAAATGAGTCATCAATTAAGAATGAGTCTTTATCTAAGTATGTAGGTTCTGCATCTACAGTGCTAGAGAACCCAATAGACATTCTCGGAGATCCGTTACCTTCTTTACCTACGCGAATAGCTGTGATCTCTTTGATTCTATCTGCGTTGTTAAGATCGTGAGCCTTGGTAATAGCTGACACTGTTTGATTAACGGCTGTGTCAGGATTTTGTAAATTAGGAGTATCTCCTTCAGTGTACAACCATCCATTGGAATCAGCAGATAACGCATCATGGAATATACCTCTATCAAGGTATGCAGATATTCTTGATGTTCTAATGCCCCACTGACCAGTTTTGTAGTTGTAGTATATCTCTTCGTTTATGCTGTCTGTGCCGCCTTTAGGTATACCCCAAACACATTCATTCTCTTTAGAGTTCTCAAAAGCGTAAACCTGTGCAAGCTCGTTATCAGACACGTTATCTCTGAAGTATTGGTTCATACCGCTTTCGCGACCAATCATTCTTACAGATGCTCCGTCAGTCATAAAGAAGCCATCTCTACTTAATCCGTAGTTAGTTCTACCAACAGACACAACAGAGTTTGGTGATACAGCGCCTACACTTCCTTCTAAAGCAACTTGATAGCCAAAGATATTAGGAAGACCAACATAGCTAACAAGAAACATCTGTGTCTCTGTGTATACGGCAAGGTTAGTACCTAACTGAGTAACGCAACGAATGGGTGTTTCTGCTTCACGAATCAAAAGACTACCAGCAGTGTTTGTTGCTGCTGCTGTCCATGTGTCTAAGTCGTCTGCACTACACCACGCAAAGCTTGTACTATAATCTACATTGCCTTTGCTGTAGTTAAACGCAAGCATGTGTGGCCCTTGACGGTGGAAGCACTCAAGAGAGTCAAAGTCGATTTCAGGAACCGTTAGCTTTATTTGAGATGCAGTCCCGCCATGAGCGTTGGTTAATGTTACAACCTCATTATTAACGTACCCAGAGCCAAAGTTAGTTATCTTAAAGTCTACTAGCTTTCCGCTATCTACACCTGTAACCGTAACTGTTAATCCACTTCCAGAGCCAGTCGTGCCAGCCTGAGTTAGCGCATCGTCCACCACATTAGCAGTTCCATCAACGTGTACTGTAGCGCCACTAACTTCATCGTTATGGTATGTATTAAAGTTTACATTGTTCTTCTTAATTACTGGCTTAGTTGAGCCTTTTGCGCCAACTACAAACGAACCAAAAGTCTCGAAGTCCCATTGATCTGACTCATTAACCGCTTCATCCCAACTTGTACTAGAATTGTCCCAGTTTGTTTCAGGCAATGTCGCTAGACTTGATCCGCTTGTGCCGTATGTTTCTGTTGTTGATGTTCCAGTTTGAATTGAAATTACGTTAGACGGAGTGAAGCCTGATCCTGTTGGGTAGCTTACAGTCCATGTAGCGTTTGGGTTTGGGCTTGAATAACCAGTTAAGCCTGAAAGAGTTACAGACTCTCCAGGTATCAATCCATGATCGCTATCTGTTGTTATTGAGATAGTTCCGCTTGTTATGGCCGCAGCAGTTATTGTTAGAGCTTCGCTTGAATCCCAAGTCGTTCCAGCAGAGTTTCTTATAAGAGTGTAGCCAGATCCAACGGTGTTAAAAGAGCTTGAGCCAGCTGGAGATGCTGTTGAGTCAGACTGAACATACGAGTATATGTTGTTTAAGTCTGCAACATAAGCAACCTTAGTGCCGTACTCACGAGTGGCTGTAAGCCCTCGCATTGGCGTGTTAGACGACTGAGGAGACTCTTTGTAATCATGTATAGGCGAACGTCCAGCCTTTCTACGCATACCAAACTCGGTATACTGCACACCGTCAACAGTCTCCCAAAATGGGATCTTACGGTCAAATCTTTCTGGATATACGCCAGTCTTTAGAAGCTCTGAGGCATCTATTTTAAAACCACCGCTTTTATCAGTTTCAAATGGCATTGACTAATCCTAAGCTGTTCGTTTCCAGATGTAAGTAACTATGTATGGCTGTAAGTTGTTGTGTGGTTGATCGGCAGTTACTGTATTTCCTGTTGCTGTTTCAACAATATCACTAGTGAGTCCGATTGTTGGATTGGTTGAATCGCCTCTAATTTCATAATTAACGCTATCTGCGTTTCCTAAACCTCGATTCGAGAAGGTTGTTTTTGTAGGAGCTGATGCCGCATTAATGTTAGCGTTAAACACATGGTGCATGTGACTAGCCATCTCGTCATCAGTAAGTTTATGGTTACTTTCACCACCAACTTCTTGCGCTGTATCAAAGGCAGCATTTTTAACGAGTAAACTAGAACCTGTTAAAGCACCATCGCTAACATTTGTCGCTGTGTAGACAATGTTTGTAGATGTTGTGCTATCAACTGTAAACGTGCCATTAGCGTCAGTATCGCTTGTAAAACCGCTAACAACGATTGAATCGCCAGCAGATAGTGAATGACTCGCAACAACAAGTGTGACTACGTTAGATGAAGAGCTTGCAGAGGTTATTGTAGTGCCAGTATCAAGACCTACAATAGTACGACCTGCTGCATACGCTTCCCAAGCACCGAATGTAATACCGCTAAAGAAGTAATCAGCATCACCTGGATCAGTCGCTACAGTAGTTGTTAGCAGACTTCCTACTGGGTACAAACCGCCAAGGATAGTCTCTAGTAGAGTCTTTTCCTTAGAGATAGTTAGGTTTAATACCTTCCACTCATCTTCACCTGAGTCATATACAAACTCGTAGTAACCGCCAGCAACAAGATCGCCAGCAGCTAGAGATGAGCCATCAGCTTTCTTTATATTTTTATTGCCAGTGCTGTTTACATTTAAAGTAGGTGATGTATTTGTATTAGACACTGCAACTTCTAATAAAACTCTTATGCCATCAACAAGGGTAAATGTCGGGACATCCGCAAAAGTTGCCGTAAGAGTTACAGAGTTAGCTGTTGTAGCTTTATCAGTGCTTGCTCGTAACAGGCGGTTAATCTCATCAGCCGCATGACCAAAGTTATCTCTAACGCTAGAGGTTGTAGCTGTACCCGCAGTTGGGTTCGTTCTTACTATTGATGAAGTCATTAGACTAACGGGCCTCCATTGGCTGCTATACTTTCGTCTTTAATTCGTGCTCTGCCAACGCCTTGCTTGGCTCGTCTTGCTTGTACGTTTGCAACACCTTCGTCAACCATACCTTTAAAGTATGCTACTCGACCATCGTCTTTTAGATAGACGTAAGCTTCGTGTAGTGCTGCATTTAAATAAATATCTTGCAGTAATACAGGGCCACTATCGCCACCGTTTAAATCCTTGTCTGCGCTATATAGAACGCTAAACGCATCTGTATTATCTGCTGCTGGTGTTGGCGCAAAGTAAATCTTATCGCCAGACACTGAATATCGTGTTACTGATCCACCTTCTGCTGCGTAGTCAAGAAGCTCTGACATTGATACGGCTTCTACTCTACGACCTTTCGAGTCTGATACGCTAATAACGTATTTAGTACCTACTGGTAGAGTTGTAGCCTGAGCTACAGGAGTGATCTCTGCGAGAATCTCTTGCTCTACGATAGATAGTCTGCGGTTTATTTTTAATTGCGCTAACGTCAAAAAGTCAGGTATCTGAGCTGACAAGTCTGATCTATTTAACCAATCGGCTATTGCTGCCTGTAGGTCTGCGTTTGTTGATAAAGCCATTACAGTCTCGCTGTTGTGGTTTTCATATAAGGGTAGTGTGTTTCGATGATTTTAAAAACATATTTCCAATCTACATGAGGAGCTAGTATGTCAATCCCATGCTCATTTTTTAATCTCATCACATCAGTCATAGATAAATCTAAAATCTGATGATAATCTTTTTTTGGATCGTATTTAATCCAGTCGCTTGTAGCGTTTCTTTTGTTCTTGTTATCCTCTAAAAGTTTAGTTATATCTTCACTAAAGGTTTTTGTTATACCGCCTTTATCAGTAAAGAAAGTGTCCTCCATAACACCTTCATTAAACTCTCTCTCTATTAACTTTGTCATTACTTTCTCTTTCTTCTCTTTGCGGGTTTCATTGGCTTTGCGGGTTTCATTGGCTTCGCACCAGTATTTGGTTTATTTGGTGGACGACCTCTTTTTGAACCGTATGTACCCTTACCTTGTGGCATAACATTCTCCGATAATTAAATACAGGAAAAGGGAGCCGAAGCTCCCCATCCATTTTGCTGCTATTAAGATACAGCGTAGTGAGCTGCGTTAGCATTACCAGAACGAGCTTCTAAAGTGTAGTAGCACTCTAAAAGTTTTTGCTCAGCAGATGCTTGAGTAGCGATGTCAGTAGTATGAATTTTCTTACCACCGCCAAACGCCAAGCCCCATGAAGACATATCTAATACATAAAGAGTATTATCTTTCATGTGCTTGTTAGGAACAACAGCCATTGGGCCAAACTGAGATTGGTAAACAGAAACTCGGTTTACGATCTCGCCAGTAGAAGCGTCTGTGTCTACGTTAGTAGCCATGCCAAGACCTGGGCCGCTAGAAGCAGTTGCTCGTAAAGAAGCAATAGTTGAAGCAGAACCCATTAACTTAACATTGTTAAAGTCACCAGACTCATTCCATACCGCATCAATAAGACCGCTCAACTGAGCAGTAGTTAAAGTTGCAGCAGTACCAGGTACAAGCTGAGTACCAGCACCATCAGTGCCAGTGTTCTTAGCACCACCAGAACCTACAACTTGGTTGTCAGCACCAGAGATCCAGTAAGGAACGCCAGCAGAACGACCAGCAGCAGAAGCAGTAGGAGCGTTTTTAGTGTTGCGAGTTGTGCCTGTTGTGTAAACAGCCAAAGTTTGCTTTTCAACGTCCATCTGAAGTTCTTTACCTAACTTCATTAACTGATAAGCCATTTCTTTGCCAGGAACACCAGCACGATCAAACATTTCAGCTTTCTTAGTAACTGCAACAGTTTTCTGTGCGATCTGAACGTAGTTGCCTAAGCGAGTACGAGTTGAGCCAGCAGTTCCGCCAATCTCTTGAGCTTCAACATTTTCGTTGTTGCCAACAGAAGCAGCAAAGCTGTCAGTCAACCATTCGTGGTTATCAGCAGTAGCAGATGCGGCTGCGATACCAGAAGTGAATGGAGTTTGGTAAGGTGATACGTTAAAGATTACATTGCCTAAGTCTTCGCGGACGTTATTAGCGTCTTCTAATACTTTTGCAGATGTTGAAGTAATTGTAGCCATGATATTTTACCTATTTAAAAGAATCGAGAATTAAATCTACGGCAGCTTGCTTACTAAATGAGCCATCAGCCTGTCTGGCTTGTTTTAGCTTTTTAGTTTGTGCCGCAGCCTGTTTTTGTGCTCGACTCGCTGACGTACCTTTTCTTATGACAGTCTTAGAAGCTTTTTTCTTTGGCGACTTCTTAGTAGCCTCTACTTGCTTCTTAGAACCATGCGCCATAGCAGCATCATGTAATACCTTTAACACAACTGCATCTGTGATTGTTCCAAGTAATTCTGGATCACCACCGATACTAGAAAAGTATTCACCCATAATTTCAACTTTCTGGGCTGCAACTTTCTGATCTGAGAAGCTAGGCTCCATCTGAACTAGCAGTTCCGCTTGCTTCGCAGCTTCGGCTTGTAAGTTCTCAGCTTGTTGTGCTTGGTACTGCTCTGTTACTTTGGCAGCTACATTGTTAATCTCTTGCTCTTTCTGTTCAAAAAGAACTCGATTCTCCAATGCTTGTTCATAAGCGTAAGGATCTGATTGTTTTAGAGCTAATAACTCTTCAGTCGTATGGGTTGGTCGCTGACCGTATACCATCGCTTGTGCAATCTCTAACAGCTTTGCTGTTTCTTCTAAAGATTGATTTCGCTCCGCCTCAAAAGTTTTACGCTCCTCAGATAACGCCTGAGTCTTGCGTGTATAATCACCTTGCATCAAGATGCCGCTTTTAATCTTCTCAATGTCATCAAGACCATTTTCGTTAAGATATTCGCGAGCATTAACTAAATATTCATATTCACCGTCTTCAAGCTCGATGTCTCCAGATAACTCTATTTCATCATCTGTCTGTTCATCACTTTCTTCGGCTTCAACTTCTTCTAGCTGATCCAAGTTTTCTTCCACTTCTTCTTCAGAATATTCTTCTTCAGATTCCGCTTCAGCCACAGGTTCATTTTCAATTTCTCCTAGTTCTCTAGGATTGATCATGCCCATTATTGCCTCTAATCCAGCATCCTGCGTAATGGGTTCGTTAATAGAGAGTTCCGAAGAGTTGTTCTCATTGTCTGACATTGTTATTTCCTCAAGGATCTGTTTCCAGTTGTCCTTATTGTTAAGTTATGATTTTTGGTTTTCGGCTTTCATTTAAGTCAAGATACTGTTGTAGAGTTGGTGTGCTGAATATCTCATCAACAAAACCATCAACGTCTTGCATCGTAAGCTTAGTAAAAGCTACACCACGCATCCAGTTCATTAAATCGCTGGACACAATGTAATATTCTTTATCTTCCTCGTCCTTTTTTGGCGAGGGTTTCTCTTTGGTTTGCATACCACTCCAAGTTCTCTTTCAAAGCCTTAACTACTTTAACCTCTCTCCAGATCCCTTCACCCTGCTCAGGTGTTGGTACGCTAGAAAAAGCCCTGTACAAATTATCTTCCATTTCTTGGAAAATAAACTGTATTGCTTCATCTCCTATAAGCCTATGGGCTGCGTTTGCCACTTTAAGCCTTGTATCTATGTTAGCCTCTTCACTTGCTAGGCTAGTTACCAATCTTGACTGCTCTCTCACTGCGCGCCTCCAAGTTAAGTTCAGCTACTTTAAACTCGTTTTCGTCTTCATGCTTCTTAACGTCAAGCATAAACTCTTGTTCTTTAAGTGCAAGTTCTTCACGATCAATAGCAAGCTTCTCTTGCTCGATCTGAATCTGGGCCATTGTTGCTTGCATCTGAGCTTCCATCGCTTGTTGCTCTGGGCTTGGCCCTTCTGCCTGACCTGTAAACTCAACACCTGGATCAGTAAAGTAGCGACCGTATGCCGCTTTATCATACAATCTGACCATATCTTCTTGCAACTGAACGATCTGGTAAGGCATTACAGTTACACCTAAACCGCCAGCCTGTACCATCATCTGCTGTGCAGCCATAGTCTGTTGCATATGGAATAATTGCTCAGTCTTTGATCCGTTACCCAAACCAACTAATACAGTAACGTCTTTGCGAGCGTTCCAAGTGCGAGGATCTACCTCAACAAACTTGTTATCTAATCGGAAGATAGCTTTGTCATCTGCATGAGCAATTTCTAACTCGTAGATACCCATAAAGACTTTACGCAAGAACTCACCAAACTCACGAGCAATCAAGCGAATACGAGCTTGACGCTTAGATAAAACCTGACTAACTGCACCCGCAGCAGTGTTGCCGTTTAGGATGTCTGGGTTCAAAGAGTTATCTGTAGAGCCTACGTTAGCCTCTAGCATCTGATCAGCTATACCCATCATGTTATATGTGTGAGTACCGAACGATGGCTGACTTGGGAATGAGATAGCGTTAGGATGCTTAACTAAGTATGGAGCACCAGGCTTACTGCTCATTACTGAGTCTAGGTCTACTTGTCCTTCAACGACTACAGGGCGACCGTTATTTAAGTTGTACTGATTGTCTAACTGGTTACGCCAAAGTGTGCTCTTGACCTTCTGAATAGGTGCAGCAGCATCAGCAGGGCAAAGACCAGTAAGTTTATGAGGCATACGGATAGGAGTCCATATTTCAAATGGAATCTCATCTACTTCTTCGATATTTAATACTACGTTACCAATCTTGCAAACTTTGAGAAGCTCATCGTAACCATCTTCGTCACGATCAACCTTAATATAAACTTCGTGCAAGTCATACATCTTGCCGATGTAGTTTTCATCACCATCGTAGTCATCAGTGTCAAAGTTACGAGCAATACGTTCAGGCGAGTCATACTCGTTATAACCTGATGATGCAGTAGCTTTGTCAATCTTGCTTTCTTCAAAGCCCATCTCTAACAGATCGCTTTTAGACTTCTGGCTACGCTGACGTACAAAGCGAGCCTCTTGCACTGTTGCCGCATTACGATCAATACCAAACTCTTCTGGTGGTACTACTTCAACGCGAGTGCAGCTCTCAGTAACTGTACGAAGCATTTTGCCTTGGTATGTATTAAGGCCAGTAATCTCATCAAGCACTTCTTCAAACTCTGTAATCTCAATCTCAGGATCCGCCTCAAGGACTTCAAATGCTGGCTGAGAAATATCTTCAAACGAGTGAGTCGTTGTTTTGTCTTCCATGGATCGCCAACGCTTAATAACACCCTGACGCTGAAGAAGGCCGTCAATAAGACTATCCATAATATTGCTAAAACCATCGTTTTGACGATAGAAAACATATCGAACCCAATCTGTTGCTTGCTGCGCTGCTTCAACATCTTCTGGCCCTTCTGGCTCAAATCTAACTGTCTCATCATCAGCTACAAATAACTCAGCTATATCTGCTTTGATGTTCTCAATACTTTGATAGACTTCTCGCGTAACAATGCTTGAGTAGCCATCCCGCTCATTGCCGTACCGTTCACCAAGGTAATAATCAAGAAGATCTGCACGAGTCTGTGCAGCATCGCTATCCATGTGATCAGATACGTTGTCTTCATAGGAATCAATAGTGCTTAATAGTTCTTTATTTGTGATCATTATGTGACCCAGTTGTAATTACTTGACTCCTTGGTTTCCCAAGGTCTTTGTCTTCTACTCTTATCTTTCATTGCTTCAGCAAACCTTTGACTTTGAAACGCATACCTTGTAGCAGACATTAAATCGTCTTCTTTGTCTACTATCTTACCGTTCTCGCCAAAGTGGTAAGTTCCGTATTCTTGCTGCCAAAAATGACAACTCTGGAACACCTTAAATAAACCTTTTTCCATCGCTTTCGACATAGCAGTAATACCTGCCGAAATCTTTATATCTCCTTTTGTCTGAGATATATCTGGCGGATTAGTAAAATGCTCAGGTAAGAAGTTTACTCCTTCCTGACGATACTGCTCTGCCATCGAATCACCGCCATCAAACGATCTATTACCATCGTGAGGCCAAGCTATAGGTGGCTGACAAGTTCTTTGTCTAATCGCTATAGCGTGTTGTGTTGCTGTTTGACGAGATTCTCTATACTCGTCTGTAACATAAAAGCAGCCATTCTCTGGGTTTATTGCGCCCCAAACAATAGCTGTAGGGTGATCAAACCCAAAATCTATACCCGATATTCTCAACCAGTGAGAGGGTATCTCAAAATCTTCTACAACCAATCTTTCTAATGAGTATGGGAACACCATACCTCTACCGAATACTGGTTGTCCTTTTGTTCTCATCTCTCGTTCGTTAGGAAGGTACTGAGCTAGTATCTGCTCTTTTGCATCCTCATCTAAGTGAGGCGCTTCATCCCAACCTGCCTGGATAAGAAACTGACCCTTCTTTCTTTCCTTCATAAACTGCTGGATAACTGGAGTCATTCCACTTTCTGGGGTAAACGTCATCATAACGAAACCCTTTTTATCCAGCGTTCGAGTCAAACACTGTGTATATATGTTCTGTGCTGGCTGCTCATCTAGCCAAACCCAGTCAAGAGAAGAACCCATGAACTTCTCTTCACCCATCTCGTATGACTTAAACGAGACTACAGATTCACCGATGTGATTACCTTTTTCATCGTGAAACTTAACCACAATACTTTCAACTGCATTTGGTATCTGTGGCTTACGCACTACATCTACAATACAGTCTCTGGGTATAGCTCCAGATCCACGCAAGTCAATGTTTACAGGATCACCTAATAGTTCACGCTGTAGTATGTCTCTTGTGGTGACTGTACTAGCACCAGCAGCCCACGCAGTAATAGGCTTCTTAAATCTATGCCCCTTCCACCAGTCAGGATACCTTCCTGTTAGGTGACAAGCGGTAATTCTAGCTCCAGTGTAAGTCTTACCTACCCTGTTACCCGCCATTGCCAAGCACTGGTTGGCCTCTAAAGTAGCATTAGCTAAAATCTCTTGCCACCCGTAAGGCTCCCAAGCATTTATCTGGTTAAATAAACGCCTTTGCTCTCTCTCCTGAATTAAGAGTAATAACTTCTCTTTCTCAGCCTTCTTTAAGTTTTCTGACATTTTGGGATGATTCAATCAGCTCTGATAGTTGTTCATCGAGTTCTGCATCAGACAGGTCTGATACGGTTTGTTTAACATTTAGTTCTTTAGGCTTATCATGGCCTGTTCTGTGCAGAATATCTTGTGCCGCTTTTAAGCGGATCTCTGGTCGATTGTCTGGATCAACCATAATATCTTCTATAATCTTAGTCGCAAGAGAAGCAACCTGATTTTCTTCAACCAGGTCATCTCTTTTTTCTTTGATTATTTCTTTTAGGTCTTTGTACAAGCGGTAAGCGTTACCGTTATCAGGCGCATAACCTGCTAGACGGAACGCATCCATCACAGTCATCTTTGTAGGATCTCGGCCTTCGTGATAACCACGAGCCATTAGATCAACAAACTTTTCCTGCTGCTTGGTTAGCTTTCTTTTCTTTTGTCGTTTAATCATTAAGATATTACGTCATGCGATATAATTGGTCTAATTACAGGGCCAAAGTTTGTAGCAAAAGGATTTCGTTGCGTTGATAGCAATACGGCTAAATCAGTGCATTCTTCACCCACTGAACTGTATGCTATTTTCTTTGTCCCATCTGCCGCATTTGTAGCTTGACTAGCAGCAGCTACACCTGCATTTGTACCGCCAGCACTGCTTTGGAATATCTGTGTTCCAGTTGTATAAGAAAACCCACCATCAAAATCATCAAGCGTATTGCACAATACAAACAAGTTGTTTTCATTATTAGGTGAATAAACGTGTGATTGACCTAAAACGCCAGTCCTAGAGTTTGAAGTAAAAAAGCTCTCTACGAACCCAGTGCTGCAAACAACGCCTAATCGGGTGTTGACTGTACTTGAAGAATCTATTGTAGCTGTTGCGTCAGCCGTTAATGCTCCTGCACTAGAAACATCAAAAATAGAGGCTATTGTTATTCTTGGTGACGCTGTAGATACGTCAATCAAAAAAGTCCTAACAGCTGCCGCATCTCCATAGGTTAAATTAGTCCAAGACCTGCTGTTTTCTCCAGTATCAGCAACAGCAAACATAATTACAGTGTTTGCATTCGCGGGTATAGCAACATCAGAGTAGGTTCTTGTATTGCCTGAATCTGCGTCAGCAGCGTAGCCTGTCGATTGAGCAGTAATAATTGTTGGTTGTGTCATAACTACCCCTTAATCAAAGTATACTGTTTTCGCAGGGCTGACTACTGATCGACTAACCTTAAACGTGCTTGACCCCTCACCAGTTGCTGTTACTGTGCCAGTTTGGTTTTTAGGGCTGGCTAAAGTTCCAACAGTAGTAAAGTTTCCGTCAGTGTTTTTTATTAAAAGCTCTAGGTTTTCACTACCACCCAAAGCTGGTTCGCAGTAAAAGAGGCGAGATGATCCAGCAGTTAGAGTAAACTCGGCTCCTGTAGCAGCTGTTGTACCTGATGCAATGTATTCTGTTGACATTATATTTTCCTTAAAATTTTAAGTATTTCGGCTTGGTTAGCCTTTATTTCTTCTCTTGATTGAGCTGCGTTCTCAGCGTCCTGCTTTAATAACGCAACATCAATGCTTAGAGCATGGATTGTATCGTTCATTTCTTGGCTTACAACTTTAGCCTCTTCAATGGATGATTTGTTTGACTCTACCTGGCCGCTTACGCTAGACCAAGCCATTAAAGCTATTGCGAATGTTACACTAACAGTTAATACGTTTGCCATTGAGATCTCTGGGTTAAATTGTAAGTCCATTTTAGTTCCTCTCTACTCCCTTTGATTTCTCAAAGCTACGCATACCGCCAAGACCTAACATTCCTAAAAGGACTGGCAGCATTGTTTCCAAATCAATCAGTGGGATAGATATATCCGATTGTCCCAACGCTAGGGCAAAGTTAGCCATTGGGATTAGTAAGAAGTTAGCCGCCATACCTAGACAGCAAGTCCAGCCGACAGCAGGTCGCCATCCGCTTACGAAGAGGCTTTTATGACCAGCCTCAGCTTTGTTAATTTCGAGTTGCGCTTTAATTTGTTCGTGCGCGTTCTTTTCTGCCATCGTAGAGATGTCGTGAGACAACTGCCTACGCAAGTCAGCGTCAGGGATAGCCTTCTCTAATAACGATGATATAGGGCCAATTAGGGCTTGCAGCATTACCACTTAACCTTGTCGGCCCAGTAAGCCGCAGACATCTTACCTTTATTAATGTTCTTACGATGACGCGCTTTAAAGGACTTACGCTTTGCCTTCATTTTGGCTGACTCACCCTCTTTAGGTTTACCTGCTGTTTTAGCGCCCTGTTCGCCAAAACGGATAAGTTTTGTGAGAGTGCCTTCCTTCGCAAGAACAACGTGACTCTTGGTCGGGTGATTAGGAGTTCTCTTAGGCTTATTAACACCAGAGAGTCCATGCTTATCAAGGAGCTTTTGTAATGTAGCCATAAATCCTTATCTGCGAGCGTATGCGAGCAGTTCGCCGTTATTTTAAGATGCCCCCCAGTAACGAAACGCTAAAGGGAGGCGGTCGGCCTGAGAGAGGGAGGAGCCGACAACGCAAGTATAGGCGCTAGAATAGACGCTGTAAAATAAATGTGAAAAAAAGTTAATAAATTGACGTTTCTCACTACAACATGACAAGTCGGTAATGTATACTTGAGTCCGATCATTTGATCTCGGTCTTGAAGGATATGTCCAGCGAAAGCTTCTCTCACCGCCCAAGACTTAAAGCGCAAAAAGAAACCCCATGGCGCATCTGAGTTCTAAAGGCTGAACAGGGGGTGGAGCACACGCTAGTGTAAGGCAGCCGAATCTACTTAAAGCGTTAATGGTAGATTGCTCGAAGTCCTAAATGCGACTAAGGGTAAAAGGAACCAAGTTTAGATTCTTTTTTTAAAAGGTCTTTACTGGGGTTCTTTTGCTCTTCAGAACCTAATACTACCTCTGGCCTGCTTGACCTAGTTACGCCTAATCCCTTCTAAATCAACACTTTAGCTACAAATACCCTCCTACTGAGTACCAGATTTGGTACTACCTAAGCACTATTCTAACCGTAACTCACTGATATAACAGGGAAATACCCTAAACAGGTTTAAAAATGGCTCCGGTATATGGAGTGGATATTGTGACAATACCACCATCGGCGATTTGGGGGTGGGGGTGCATCACAGACCAGGCCCAAAGTCAAATTAAACTTTGTTAATGTTAGCAACCACTAACTACTGGATAGATATACAGCTGTATAAACGTACAGTTTTTTTTGAAGGAGGTAATGTATATATGAATGTGGATATTCCATTCCCTTATATCAAACCCCATTCTTATTACACCGTCAATAATCCGTCACCTTATCAGGCAATA
>Ga0208899_1000696_pt1 | contig 24823 bp, 16 predicted proteins | sample VirMetDEL_Nov_24_FD_184518 | JGI IMG/M metagenome (GOLD analysis project Ga0208899, IMG submission 184518) | Aqueous microbial communities from the Delaware River and Bay under freshwater to marine salinity gradient to study organic matter... | ecosystem: Environmental > Aquatic > Marine >... | reverse complement strand
GTAAAGTGGATTGTAGAAAACGCAGTTACTTCGCGCTTTAATAGCGAACGGTGCTTTATCTACAACAAAGCAGCGTTTGAGTTTGACAAAGCTCGTCACAATAATGTTGTACATTCGCAACAAGACCACGGCGATAGTATCTTCGGAGACATCCGCAGATGGGCAGACGAACGTGGCATATATGCTAAGGGTGATACAAAAACACAATTAATTAAATTATATGAAGAAGCAGGAGAGCTTGCTCAAGCTGTACTTAGGAATGATGACGCGGAGTTTGTTGATGCTATTGGTGATTGTGTTGTTGTCCTCACCAACCTTGCCCACCTTGGAGGCGTCCGTATTGAAGATTGCATTGAGTCTGCTTACGATGAGATCTCTAATAGACGTGGTTCTATGGTCAACGGCTCGTTCGTAAAACAAACTATGCCTGAGAACAATGCTTTTTCTAATTACCTACAATCTAAAACCAACACATTATGAAACCGATAGATTCCCACGATACCATAGTACCAATGCAGTTCCGTGACCCAGTTGTGCGTCGTGTCTGCCAAAAGTTTGTAGGTCGATCAAATGTTGGCTTCGAAAAGTACGGCGTTACGTTGCAAGACGATCCCGGTGAAATGCTTGCTTGGCTCAATCACTTGCAAGAAGAACTTATGGATGCAGTCTTGTATTTACAAAAAGCCAAAGAAACTTATGAAACACAGAGCTCCGAGGAGTAATATGAAAAAGAAATATAGTAGAAAGAAAGGACCAGTAAGTGCAAAGAAGGTATCGTATGACGGTATCAACTTTGCCTCTGGCTTAGAAAAGTATATGTACATGGCTTTGAGAAAAGCAAAAATCCAAGCAATATATGAAGGAGAAACATTCGAGCTGCTGCCCGCTTTTGAATTCCCATTTGAAAGTTATGAACGGACGGGGAACGGTAAGGGCGAATTTATTAATAGAGGAAATAAGAAAATCCTCAACATTAAATACACGCCAGACTTTGTAGGCAAGCACTTTATTATTGAAACTAAAGGTAGAGCCAACGAATCGTTTCCAATGCGCTGGAAGTTGTTTAAGAAGTATATAGCTGAGAACAAGCTAGAGCCGTTTACATTGTATAAACCACAAAATCAAAAAGAATGCGACGAAGTAATACAGTTGATCCTGGAGAAGCGAAAGCAATGGCCAGGAAAAAGTACGCAGAGCGAAAAATAGAGAAGTGGGTTAAATGGTCATGGAATGTAAGAGGTAGAGTAATCTACAAAGAACTAATAGAACAAATAAACAAATATGAGTGAAGAAAATAAAGGTTGGGCTATCTCAATAGGTTTTTATCCGGGCGTCTTAATAGGCGTCCGAAGTTATCATGCGGAAGATATGACGTCACATGTGTTTTATCTACCATTTTTTGATGTTGCATTTCAAATTGAACGCTAATGGGATTATTTGACGAACGCATTGCGTACAAACCATTTGAGTACCCCGAGTACTACACGGAAGGGTGGTTAAAGCAAGCGCAAGCATTTTGGTTGCATACTGAAATATCAATGCAAAGCGATATTAAGGATTGGAACGAGAAGCTTACCCCGGAAGAAAAAAGTCTAGTGGGTAATATCCTGCTAGGCTTCGCACAAACAGAGTGTGCCGTGTCCGATTATTGGACACAACGTGTGACCAAATGGTTCCCAAAGCACGAGATACAACAAATGGCTATGATGTTTGGCTCGCAAGAAACAGTCCACGCAGTAGCTTATAGTTACCTCAATGAGACACTAGGCCTCGAAGATTATGAAGCCTTCTTACACGAGCCCGCAACAGCCTCTAGGTTTGAGAATCTAGTAGCTTATGACGGTAACGATCCAGTAGGCATAGCTAAATCATTAGCCGTGTTCAGTGCGTTTGCGGAAGGTGTTAGTTTATATTCTGCTTTTGCGGTACTGTACTCTTTCCAATTGCGTAATTCACTTAAAGGCATCGGCCAACAAATGAAATGGAGTGTACGTGATGAATCACTGCACAGCAAAATGGGTTGTCAACTGTTTAGGCACATGTGTGATGAACTAGCAGGACCTAATTATTCATTGCTAGAAGAGTGCCGCGACGCAGTAGTAGACGCTGCTTCTACTATGATAAAACTTGAGGAAGATTACATAGATAAGATGTTTGAAGCTGGTGATATTGAAGGCATAGCCGCTGAAGATTTAAAGAATTTTATTAAAAAAAGAACAAATGAAAAGCTTGTTGAGCTTGGTTATATTGACCTTGGCAATTATTTCCCTTATGTTGAAGGATCCGCCAAAAAATTAGATTGGTTCTACCATCTTACAGGCGGTGTAACACATACTGATTTCTTTGCAATCAGATCAACAGACTATTCTAAAGCCAATGAAGGCGAAGACTTTGAAGACTTGTGGGATGACTAAAAAATGCACAAAATGTAAAACCTTAAAACCCGCATCTGATTTTTATTTAAAAAACAAGGAAAAAGGGTGGCTCCGCCCGGAGTGTAAAGTTTGTTCTAATAGGCTAACAACAGAAAGGAGAAAGCAATCTTTAGATGGTTATTGGTATGTTTACAAAATAGTAGACGATCATTATGTAGGCATTACTTCCGACCTTAAAAGCCGTAAAGCTTCTCATAAACATAACGGTTTAAAAGCCAAGAGTATGATAAAGATAGCTAAGTATAAAAAACCAGAGTACGCTATTATCCATGAAGCAATCATGCATTTGATGGGATGGAAAGGCTGCTCGTTAAAACCAAAAGGACAGTAATTATGTGGAATGAAAATTGGATTAAAGGTGTTGACTACCCGGAATGGGGTGACACTGACGTATATAGAAAAACAATCGTTGGGGGTTACTTGCTGCAAGGCGAGTCCCCTAGAGATGCTTACGAGCGTGTAGCTAAAACAGTTGCGAGACGTTTGTACAAGCCTGAGCTGGCTGAGGTATTCTTTGATTACATTTGGAAAGGCTGGTTAAACTTAGCTTCACCCGTGTTGTCAAATACTGGTACAGACAGAGGCTTACCTATTAGTTGTTTTGGTATCGATGTTGCTGATAGCATTCAGGACATTGGTGCTAAGAACCTAGAAATGATGATGTTAGCGAAACACGGCGGTGGTGTAGGCGTTGGCATTAATATGATAAGACCCGCCGGAGCTAAAATAACAGGAAATGGAACATCAGACGGAGTCGTACCTTTTTGCAAAATCTATGACTCAACAATCCTTGCAACTAATCAAGGAGCTGTTAGAAGAGGAGCAGCCTCAGTTAATATCAACATTGAGCACCCAGATTTTGAAGAGTGGCTGGAGATCAGAGAACCGAAGGGCGATGTTAACAGACAATCGCTTAATCTCCATCAGTGCGCAGTTGTTGGTGATAAGTTTATGCGACGACTTGAACAAGGCGATAAGGAAGCAAGGAATCGATGGAGTAAACTTCTTAGAAAGCGAAAAGCAACTGGAGAGCCGTACATTATGTTTAAAGGAAACGTTAACAAGAACAATCCAGAAGCATATAAGTCAAATGGTTTAAAGGTACATATGACAAACATCTGTAGTGAGATTACGTTGCACACAGATGAATCACATTCATTTGTATGTTGTTTGAGCTCGCTCAACCTTTCTAAGTATGAAGAATGGAAAGACACGGATCTTATTTACCATGCTACATGGTTCTTAGATGGTGTTATGGAAGAGTTTATCCAAAGAGCTAAGGGCTTACGCGGATTTGAAAATGCAATTCGTTCAGCAGTTAAGGGCAGACCACTAGGTCTTGGCGTCTTAGGCTGGCATACATATTTACAAAACAAAGGAATTCCTTTTGAAGGATTATCAGCACAGTATGAAACAAGAAAAATATTTAGCCAAATTAAAATCGAAAGTGAAAGAGCATCTCGTGACCTTGCGGACGTTTACGGAGAGCCTCTTTGGTGCGTTGGTACTGGGATGCGTAATACTCATCTGCGCGCTATTGCTCCTACCGTTAGTAACAGTAAACTATCTGGGAATGTTTCTCCAGGTATTGAGCCGTGGGCCGCTAACGTATTTACAGAACAAAGCGCTAAAGGCACTTTCATACGCAGAAACCCTGTTCTCGAAGCTGTACTAGAAGATAATGAATTGAACACTGAGAAGATTTGGAATCAGATTTTAGCTGATGGCGGCTCAGTGCAGAACATTGAAGAACTCAATGATGTGTTAATGGGTGACTGGGACGAGCCAGTTAAGAACGTGTTTAAAACGTTTAAAGAAATTAACCAACTGGAATTAGTAAGGCAAGCCGGAATACGGCAGCAATACATTGACCAATCGGTTAGTTTAAATTTAGCTTTCCCTTCTGAAGCTACACCAAAATGGATTAACAAAGTCCATATGGAAGCTTGGAAGCAAGGTGTTAAAACCTTGTATTACACAAGGACGGAATCAGTGCTGCGTGGCGATTTAGCCGCCGCTGCAATGGATGATTGCGTTGCTTGTGATGGTTAAAAAAATAAAGGGGATCCGTAATTGGGTCCCCTTTTTATTTTGCTTTGTTTCTAACTTTTGTTTATTTCATTTTTGTAACTAGACCGCGATAAATCACGCACGGAATCATATATACCTTTTGTTTTTGCCACTTCCCGCATGTCATTCAAAGACATGTTATTAGTGCCATAGTTATTTTTTTGCAGAGCCTCACGCAAATGTTTAGTTTCAGTGCTTTCTAAAATTTGCTTTGCGGTTTTTTTCTTCCCATAATCTTTATTTGAGGGAGCGGATTGATTGCCAGCCGACGCCATTTGCTCCGTCTCTTTCGAAGTATAGGTTCTCTCCGTTGGCGACATTTCAGAAGGCACAATACGCTTAGCTTGTTTAGCCGGTGATTTAGTGCCGTACATTTTCGCTGGTGATTTAGATGCCCCTAAACCACGTGGTCCAATTCCTTTTTTCATTTTTTCTTTTTGTTTTTCTTTAGTTCTGATCTATCGTATTTCGATACTCTGCCTTTAGTTTTCTTTTCATTTCTACCCGCCGCTATATCGGAAGGGCTAAGCTCACTGTAAGTTTTAGGAGTGTCTTTACTGACCTTCTTTGTAGGTCTGAACACAACATCACCGTCGCTGTAGTCCTTACTTCCACTAGGCGTTTCCCACTCTTCTTTAAACCAACGTTTAAGAGCTAAACCTTCTTTAGTCTTTCTGACTTTTTTGAACGGCGAGTTTTGTTTATACATTACTTCTTCTTTTTCCCCTTATTCTTTCTACACTTTGCAATAGCACCTGATGCGTATGCCGATGGGAATACGTCGTATTGCGCTTTTACCTTATGGTAACATGCATCTTTAAGTTTAAAGGGTGATAACATCTTAAACGCCATTACTTCTTAGCGTTATATTTAGCTTTCTGCTTAGCGCGCTTTTCTTTCTTTAGCTCACTGTATGTTTTATCACTGAACGGTGCTTCAAGAGCTGATGTAAGCTTGTCTACAACTTTTGTGCTTTTACCCATCTCTTTGTCTTTTAAAGACTTTTCGTAAGCGAACTCAGCGGCTGTTGTCTGTTTTGCTGGAGATTTACCATACATTTTAGCCACGGATCTTTCAGCCTCTCTCGCACGAGCATCTCTACCTGCTTTTTCAGAAGAAGCTTCCGCCGAGGCTTTACCAGCCTCCCCGTACCAAGAGTTACTTTCCCGCAATTGGTTGTAAGTGTATGTAGAGTCACTAGAAATTCTAGCTTGAGCAGCTCTTTGAGCGGCTTTCTTTTCTCCTTCAGTTCCTGAAGTACGCTTTATTTTTTGCAAAGTTTTAGTCTGCTTAGCAGGCGATTCAGGCGCAGCTTTAATTGCATCTTGTAAATGCTGTGGTAATTTTCCTTGATTACCCTTCAATGCCTTTAGCATTGGGGACTTGGGGGTTTGCTTGTACATGTTGTTTATTTATTTTGTTTTTCTTTTCTTAAAAAATACCAGCGCTGCGCTGTGTAACCGATTGATATCAATAATAACATTAGCTTTAGTACAGTCTCAACTTGTGCCATACTAATAGTCATCGCCGTTGTGTTTAATAAAACCAATTTAACGTCGCTTTCATTCATTTTAAATATGCTTATACTTAGTTCTGCCACCCTCAGAGTAGGCTTTTAAAATTTCTCCGCGGTTTGAGCCGTCTGAAACGTAAGATACATGCACCCAAGCAGGTGTAGCGTCATCCCCAAATTCCCAGATAAGTTGGTCGAAGTCTAAATGGTTTTTGATTCTATTAAATATGTCGGCATTGGTTATTTTACCGTAGATATCAGCGTCAAGATCAAGAGCCTGGCCGTGACTGTGCTGCGAACGTTTACTCCCACCAATAGCTTCGTTAAGTGCTTTAGAGCGGTAGCCAGATGAAACACCAATAGGCACATCAAAGTGCAGCCTAAGTGGTTCAAATATATTTTCAGCCACCTCTTTTAATGCTATTAAATGCGAAACCTTAGGTGTATTATCAATACCCAACCTTGCGGCTGTACTTGATTTAGTAACCTCTTTTATTGATAAATGTTTTGATAATTTCATATTATTTGTTTCTTCTACGTTCCGCTGCTTTTCTTCTTTTTTTTATAGTTTTATTATTTTCTAACGTTCCTTGGTGCAGAAGTATTTCTTGTATTTCTGCTTTTGTTTTTGTTTTTAGCCCTGGTTTCTTTCGCTTTTTCAACCCCCTCTTCCTTACGCTTTTTCTTAGCGGCTGCTTTAATAGCTTCGGCGTTTTCTTCTATAGCACCCACATCCCACGTTTTCCAGCCTAAGCCTAATGCTATACGCTGCCACGCTTTGTTGCGCGCATCGAATGCTTCACTTACAGAAGTAAGCTCATCTACCACACGATCAAGCGGTAAGTTAATAGAAGCTGATAAAACCTTGCCTAGTATCGTCCAATTAGGGCCTAAGTCTAATCTTCCGTCTGCCGTTACTCCCCAGCCGCGCGCTGCAATTTCATCTTTTTCAAACTTTCTTGTTTGAATAGCACTATATACTTTGCGGGCTTTAGAACCAATAGGCGGTGATATATCAAATAAAGACAATACAGTATAAGCATGGTCAGACATAAAGCCTTTTTTCTCTTGCTTATTGTATTCTCTAATAATATTTTTAACAGTAGAGAACACTGCGCCATATACACCAGAGCCTTTAAGCACGGTATCAAGCATGCTATTTAATACTCTAGCTATCTTCTGCTCTTCCTTAGCGTTCTTCTTATCTAATTCAGCGGCAGTAAGATCTTCGTCATCATCATCAAACCCTGGTAACATAGCAAATAATGCGCTTTGTAACGCAGAGAATATAAAGTTTTGTATTACACCGTAATAAGCAATCTTACTTACGTTCTCTTTCCAATCACCTCTGTTATTAGCTAAGTCTAACGCCGCCTTTTTCATTAAGCGGGTATATTGCATAGGGGTATTCTGAAAAGCAAATATAAGACGCCCGAGCGTGCTTCTTTGTAGCTGTGACACTAATGCTGGATCTGAGGACTGCTGGGCTTCGTCAGATTTCTTAGAGAAATCAATAAACGCCTGTGCTTCCGCATCTTTTTGCGACATGCCTTGCTTAACCAAAGCGTTAACGCGGTTGCGGTAATACATAGCGCCACCTGTTGCAATAGCCATGCTATCCGCAATTTGAGTCGGCGTAAAACCTAATTGCAATAACTTAGCTAAAATAGCTTGCGGGCTGTTCTTACTTGCGTTAGCTATACTAGCAATCTCATCCGAACTTACGTCTTGCTTTAAACCGCCGCGACGCTCTTTAAGTTTATCAGAGTTAAATATCATTGCCCAATCAGACCAGTATTGCTTTTGGTTAGCAAACGCCGCCGCTGCTTTAACAGGGTTGTTGTCAGACCAGTTTATAAAGTTAGTAAACGAAAGCATCTGCAGCAATGCGGAACGTCTGTTAAAGAACATGATTGCACCCGTAGAGCCGTTAATCCAGTTTAACCATGCGTTAACCTGCTTATTGCCTCCCGCATTACGGTTTGTACCGTTCTTCATTGAGTACAAAGAGTCTTCAATTGCGTCGCGATGTGCTTTACCGTACAGCGCCTCAATCTTGTTTAGGTTTTCTGTAGTGAATATTGCATCAGCGTTTGCTATAAACTCTTCTAAATATTTTTTACGGCCAATCTTTTCGGTCATGCTGTTAAGGTCCGACAGTAGCGTATTACCAGCCCAGTATTCACCAGGTTCCATCCAAGTATCGCGGCGAGCAACAACAAGCATTGCGTCCGCAAAGTCCATTAACCCTGGGTTTTCACGAATAGCGTCTTGTAGTATTTTCGTATCTTTCTGAGACAAGCCTGGTACTTTAATACCAGCTTTACCCCACAAGTAAATTCTAACAGCTTGATCATAGGTAAAACCTGTTTTGCCAATCTCTTTGTTTAGTAACTGGTATTGCTTAGGGAAAGCTTTAACTGCGGTTTTAAAGTCGCGCTTAATTTGCTGGCGTATACCGTCAATAGCAGCCACACCTTTAGCGTAAGGTGTCATTAAGTTATCTTCAAGCCATTTCATATCAGCTTCACCTTGCTTGCCTTTACCAGCAAACGCATAGTTAACTAAACCTCTAAAATCATCAACACTCGGTGCAACAAAGAATTTAAATTTACCTTTCTTTTCACCACGTTTCTGCGCTTGAACAGCTGAGAACGTTTTAAATGCTTCAACCCCTGTTTTACGCTCAAGTATGTTATTAAACTCTTTGCTAAGTGCCGCTTCATTAGGTGATTTACTGAATTTAGCACTTTCAATTTCTTTTATGCTTTTAACAGCTTTTGCAAACTCTTTAGAGTTAACACTAAAATCTTGTTTAGCTTTATATGCTTGAGCGTAGTCTTCACCTATTTTTGTGCCGTTAGCAATATCTGTTACAGCAAACTGCACCGCGCCTCTAGTAAATATATTGTAATATCTTTTCCAAGGGGATATTTCACCGGGTTTGTAGCCTACAATTTGCCTTTCCTGTAAGCCGGCATCGCGAACAATGTCATCCATTATTTTAGGGATAATAGCGACGGCATAGTCTTTTTGCAAAGCTTTTATGTCAATAGATTTGTCGCCTTTAACGTGGTATTGGTACATCAATGATAATACTAGCCTGGCGGGAACTAAATGCTCGTACCTCCAATCAGCAGCTGTTGTAGAATTAAATCCTTCAACACGATGCGTAACAGGAGCCGCTTGCCTTAGTGCCGTTTTAGTGCCTGAGTTCATAGCGGCCATTATCATAGCTTGCATTTCTGGGCTATATGATTTTAAAGACTTAACTATATCAGTAGTTAGCGCCCAGGCTGCTTTTGCTGATGCAGCGTCAGCGGCTTGATCAAAATTACCTGTTCTAAAACCCACTGTAACAGCAGTAGACTTATTCACCCTTTCAGCGTTATCCCATTCTTCTCTAGAGTACAGTTTACCCTCACCAACCAATGAGGCTTCAATGTCAGCTTTGTCAAAGAATAAGTCCTGGCGAGATTGGTTTTTAGGGTGGATTGAGCCGTCTTTATAAAATATACCCACCCGACCAGAATCAGCAAACGTGCTTTGCATAAAAGACTTTGCAACACTAGCGGAAACGCCTAGCTTAGTAAATATTTCTATCACGCTTGCTTTAGCCTCTAGTATTAGGTTTTTATCTCTGTATAGTTCAGCAACCGGGGCCTTAGCACCTACTAGTTTATGAATGTTTTCGTTAAAGTCTATATCATTAGACAAGTCTTCTAACACGTTTAAGGCTTCGCTGGTTGTAATTTTAGCAATTTCTATATTAGCGTTTTGAACATTTTTAAATACACCTTTAAGCTCTTTTGCTAATGCGCTATATTGAGCTGTTGTAAACAAATCGTTGTATACAGCTTTCAACTCTTGCTTAAGTGCTTTTTCTGAAATGTCGGAACCAATATTAGATAGTCTAGAAGCTAAATCTTTTTTACCACTCTCCCAAATTAAAAGCTTTTGAGTATCGCTCTCAAAGGCGCTAGCTACAGTTCTGGAAAATTTAACATTACCACGTTCAACATCTCTGGCTACTTCAGTAACGTAATTTTCCGTTAAAGCTGCCCCTAGCAAGTCTTGGCGCATTTCAAACGCTTGGCGAATTTCACTATTAGGGTCTTGCAAAGCCTCGTTAACAATATCAAAAGAAATTTCCTCCGCTATTGCTTTAGCTAAAGACTCTTTGCGGCCTCGTATAGGCGCTCCAGACGCGTCTAAAATGTTAGACAAGTAATCAGCATCAGATAATCTAGTTGATGCGTTAGGTAGTCTTCTAACAAGCTCTGCACCTGATGTGCGCCCAGCGCTATCCGTTGAAACGGATTCTCTATCAATTTTCTTACCCTTCCAATCGCTTGTCCATACACCGTTAACTTTTTTCTGGATAGCGTTAGGCATAGCCGTCATCAAGTACGTGGTAGTCATGTTCTGCAAAATAGCAGCTTTGTTACGCAAAAGGAATTTACGAAGTTCACCGTCTTTCTTGCCGCCCATCGCTTTCTTTAAGTCGATGTCAGCTTGTTTACCCATGGCTTTACGAAGCTCAGCAATATAGGGCTTAACAGTAACGTTTTTAGATACGGACTCATCCATACGCGTTTTCATAACACGCACGGTTGATTTAACTTTTTCTTTAATTGAATTTACAACTTCGCTGTCTAAAACTTTGCGTTCTAGCAAGGTTTTGTATTGTGGCTTATCCTCTTTAACAGCCGCTTCTTCCTGTACCGCCATTCCTTTAGCAGTATCAATGTCTTTCTTAATACCACCAGTTGCAGCTGACTCAATACCTAATCTAGAAGCTAGGTTGTTTGATCTCAAGAACGCTCTGTTAACAAGAAACTTTTCAATGTCTTGCTTGCCTTCTTTAAATTCTTCAAAAGCTAAAGCTTCAATCTCAGTTCTTAAAGAGTTCTGGAAATCATCACGAGATACGTTGTTACGTTGCTCTGGTGCAATAGGATCATACAATGCTTTAGTACGATTAGTAACAATCTTGCCAATTAAAGGGCTTAGTTGCTCTCTAATCTTAGCTTCTAAGCGTTGTTGTACCGCGTCTGCCTGTACTTCTACGCCAAATTTCTCCGCTACCTTCTTGGCTTCTTCAATTCTAGCCGCGCGCCTAGCTAACATGTCTACAACAGAAGCATCTTGTTCCGGTGTTAAAGTTTTTGATTCTTTAAAGCTGGCTTCGTCTTCAGGTGGCATCATTCTGCTCGTTGCGCCACTTTCAAACTTGCTTATGGCGTGAGACACAAATTGCATTGCATCGGAGTAATTGTCTATTTTAAAATAAGGAGCAGCGTCTTCGTTAGCTACCTTAAGTAAACCGTTAAGCATAGACTTAATTTGCCAGACTGATTGATACGAGCTTTTACGTAGTACACCAGCAGAGGTCAAATCGATGAGCATAGCTAACAGCTCTTCAGAGTCTATCTTCCCTTCGTTATCAGCTTTGTAGTCATTAACAAGTTGCTGAGCTGCATTGTAAATGTTATCAGGAATCCAACCGCCGTCTTTGCCTCTTTCAATTTCGTCTAATATGCCTTTAACCATACCTCGCCCAATACCTACTAAACCTTTCTTAGTAACTATACCGGCTGATCGTATTTCTTTGTGGCCAAATTCGTGCATTGGCCCATTAGCAGCAAACAATCCAGCTACGCTCCCTTTTTCTATTATTGATTTTTCAGAATTTGCCGTAAATACGATAGTCTTCCCGTTTGCATAAACAGCATTGCTGCCCTCGGAAAGTCCGCGTTCTATATCAGCTAATTCCGCTTCTGTAAAATCTGCTTTATTTAAGTCGTCTAAGCTATTAGCCTCAAAGTACTTGTCACCACCTATGCTGCGCGCTAATGCTCTTGAATAATTAAATTGCTCAAGCTGTAACACAGCCTCCGCTCCGTTCTGTGCAGATTTAGTTTTTTCAGCTATTATTGCTTCGCTCTTACCTAAAAGCCCTTCTCTAATAGCTACTTGCTCTGCTATAGATTGCTTTATAGCTTCCAGCTCGGTATTAGTAGCGTCAGTTCGTGTTGCTGAACTACCCATTAAATCTCCAGCTTCTTGCTGCAGGCGGTAGATTTCCATATCCGCGTCTACAATAGCCTGAAGGTCTTCTTGTTCTAAATCGTTAAGCTTAGACAATATGTTAACGTCTTCACGCAACAGGTCCTTTAGCATATTATCTTTAGTCTGCTGTAGCTTACGCAGCTCTCTCATTTGCTCAGGGCCTTTGCCTGATGCAATAATCTCTGTTATTCTGTCGTTAATACTGTAAATGCCCGCTACTTTTTCAGATATAATCTTGTTCTCAGCTTTAGTAGCGAAAGTTTGCTTAACAGCATTAACAAGACCGTGTCCAGCTGATTTACCGTTAATAACAAAGCTAGTAATTGCCACCTGTCTTAAGAATTCAGCATCAATACCCTCCATCCAATGCGTGTTAAACCCTAAAGATTTATCCACGTAATTGCTACCTATCTGAGTAAAGTTCTCTTCAACCTCTTCAACGACCACGCCGCGCGCGGTACCTTTAACTATACCGGCAAGCCCTGCTGCCCATCTAGCCTGAATAGGCTTTAGATATTTTCTAAAATTTCTGTAACCTACAGCTTTACTGTATTGAGTAAACTTTTGGAATTGGTTTATAGAACCTACTCTTTCTGCCGCAGTAGCTATAAGAGCGTTCATACTAGCCGCGTACGCTTTCTCTAAGGTGGTTAAACCTAGTAAGTTTTCGTTGTACTCTTGCTCTTGTTGTAGTAAAGCTAATTTTTCGGGCTGCAATCCTGATGCTTCTAAAGACTCAATTTCCGATGCGATCTGAGCATTCCTTTTTTCAGCTGCTTTAATACCTTCCTCGGTCTGCATTAAATAGCTGCCGCCTTCCGCCACCGCGAAAGCAACCATTGTTTGTCTAGCCGCTACTTTTTGATACCCCTTAGCTATAACGGATTTTTCAGCATTAGTAAGAACTTTTTTACTTTTAGATATCGTGCTCTTAGTGAGTCTGTTGGCTCTTGCTGCGGGCACAAATAAAGCTGCAAATGTTGGTATACCGCTTATAATACCGTTCCATACGTAATCACCCAGCGCGTTTTCTTCTTTAGCTTCTTCGTATGTTCTTTTGTAAGGTAGGTTTTGGCGTCTTTCAGATAAACTACCTACATAGTCGGACAAGAACACCTCAGCATCGTCCAGCATTTGCAATATATCCGTAGGGTCCGTATTACCTAAAGCTGTAGGTTCGTCGCCTAGTAATTCTTTTGCGCCTTGAAAAGTTAACTTACCCCAAGAGGCTAAAGTTCCTACAAAAAACTCTTCCAACCCAAGTGCTATTGCATTCAAGTCGGAATAATTTTTACCTAAGGACTCCATCATTATACTAGTATCTGATAAATCTGTAATCCTTGTGCTTATCTTTTTTTCTTCTTGTAATAGCCTTTCGCTAGTGTTTATAATTTTATCATACGTAACTGTTAACCACGCGCTTTCTTCGGATTCAAACAAGTTACCGTACTCTTCTAATAAATTATTGTAAGAATCTAATGATTTATTGTAGTCTTCAATTTTTTGATTAAAATTATCAACGAACTCCTGCGAAGGCGCTGTCGCGAATTTAGGCATTAGCGGCTGCACGGGAAGTGTTTCTTCAGCTCTTTTTATAGCTGCTGATAGTTCGTCAGCTTTAGCCGCGAAAGCGTTGTTACGCGTCTCCCATTCAGATGTAACAGCGTCTAGCGCCTGCGCTTCTTTGTTTAACTCTTGGCTTTCTTGTTTTAACTGCTTAAACTCGCCTTCTAAAATAGTACCCGGGTCTATATCACCCATAACACCACTTTTAGCTTTAACAGCACCGGAAGCCATGGGGTCGTATTTACCAGCAGCGCTAGCAATACTATATTCTAAATTAAACTCTTCGTCTCTAGACCCCTCTTTTAAAAGCACTTTCTTTTCTTCTGGACTTAAAGCGTCTATGAATAAATCAGAAAACTTTTGCTTTTCAGAGTTAACGCCTAATGACACTTCGTCTTCTGTAGCCCAAGTAAGGTTAAACCCTTTTTCTAACTGTTCTTTTGTAAAAGTTAACGGTGTATTCGGGTCTTTTGGGTCAAGACCTAGGTTTTCTAATAGCGCAATGATCTCTGGGTCATCCGCTAAAAGCGGATTAGTACCCACAGTAGGCACATCGGTTGCTAATCTTTGCGATGAAGGTACAAGTCCTTCTTCATCTTCTATAGCACTTTTGTAAGAAGCAGGTACAAAAACCCCATCCATTTCAGTGTAACCAAAGTGCACCGCGCTTATCGCGGCTTTTGAAGAACGAGGTGTAATTTCCTTAAGTTTCTTATTGTACTTCTGCGGTAAAGTAACAGGCTCCTTGCTATCTTCAATAGCTAACTCAACCCCTGGTAACCCCAATGAAATAGCCTCCGCACTGGAAACCCCAGCGGGTAGTGGCTGCGGTCCTGCCGGCGGGGTTCCCTTCGGACCGTTGGTCTTTCCCTCTTTTGGAGGATCTGTTTCTTCAGCAGTATTAAATTCGTTTTCCCTTGCCCATTGCTCAGGTGACAACCCAGCAATAGAAGCGTTGTATGCAACGTCTTCAGGAGTAAGCTCTATACCGTCTTTAATGTACATAATTTTATTTTATTTTCTTTTCTTAGTTTGAATTATGCCTTGATCTATAGGTCTTAGTTGGTATATAGGATTACCATTACTATCAACACTACCTACAATGCGCATCATATCTTGCTTTGCTTTAAACCCTTCATACTCAACACCCTTGGGTATTATTATAACGTAATCTCCATTAGGCGCTAATATTTCTGTAGCAACCTTAGCCTTTGCTAGTTTGTTTACGTCTGCTATCCAGGCTTGATTGGTAGGTGTTTCTGAAAAACCCCCCGGCGGCGGTGTTACACCTGCCGCTGGTGAATCTTTCTTAGCTACTCCGTATATAGCGTTAACAGTGGCTTCTACCGCTTGGTCAATTGCTACTTGTGGATTTTCCCTGTCTAACACTATATTTGCGAACCCCGTATTTAATGATTTAAAATATTGCTGTGAAAGCAATACCTCTAATCTATCGACACCCTCTTCACCGCTGAAATACCCTTCAGCTGTGCTTCTGATATTTTCTTTTTTAGTTGTAGCTTTATTAAGTTCAGTTGCGGTCATTTTAGAAACTTTATCGGTCTCAGAACCAGCCCACTCCATAAAGCCCTTGCCTATATCAGTAGTATATGGCAACGATATGTCGACTAATCTTGTACCGTCGTCAAACACAATTTCGCCTTCTTTGACGCTCCAGTTAGAAGTCATCAACCGGTTAGCGTTTTCTATGTTTTTAATGTTACCCTCTACGGTAGCGAGGTTGCCGCTATTCTTAAGAGCCGCGTATTCTTTTCTAGCTCCTTGAAGCAAAGACAATTGGTTGTGAAAAGAAACAGCATTGCTTTCAGCCTCTTCACCCATAAATCTAGCTTTCTTTATAGCCTCGGGATCGCTAACCGAGTATCCTTTCTCTAGTAAAGTTTTGCCCTCGCTTAAAGCGCCCTTTTGTGCGGTAAGGTATTCAGTAGCATGCTGCATATCTTCGGTTGTTAAACCACCGGTTTCGCCCTTAATAACAGAATTAACGCCTTTGACAACGTATTCTCGCATGTACTTATCACCCTCTTTTAAAATGTCTTTTGCTCTTTTTTCCGCTGCTTGTTGTTGTTTAAGCATGCGGTTCATTTCAGCTTGGTTACGAGCCATAGCTTTATCATAACCCACTCCAAACGCAGCGCCAGTATTGACACCGCTTTGAGCTTCAGCTAGTTGTCTAGCACCTTGTATTAATGTAGCGTCTGCCATGTTAACTGTATTTACTTGGGTCAGCTATTATTGGTGCTACACCGCCGGCTATCTCACCTAGCGCTCCTGCTCTGGCCGCTTGTGCCATATTTATAGACTGGTACGCGCCTGCTAATTCAGCTTGAGACATGCCAAGCTTAGTGCCCAGCATTTCCCCTTCCATTTGTCTAGAGGTCAATTCGCCTTGTCTTTCTAATCGTTGAATAGATTCAGCACCGCGAGCTTTCATGTTCTGTATATTAGATTCCTGGAGTCCTAGTTGAGCTGCTATTTGCTGCGATCCTTGCGCTTGCTGGTTCGCTAGCATTTGAGAAAACGCGGCAATGCCAGATCCGCCTGCGGATTGTTTTCCAGACGCCATTATGTCCGCTAAGTTTTGTGATTGCGATTGCTGCTGGAATTGTGCCGCTGTTTGATTTACTGTAAGGTCTTCATATGGATTTTCCATATTAGAAAATACATTGCTAAAATCTTGAGAGGTATAATCAGACATTGCGGTGTCGTAATCGCTTTTTGCCGCGTCGCGTCGTTTTAATCTACCAGGCCCTCCAATAAAAGATGCCCCAAATTCCATAGCGGGGCCTACCGTAGCGGCTAGTACTGCTGCTAATATTGACATATTTAATTAGTTTATAAGTTATTATTACGTATTATTCGCTGCTTATAAAGGCTTCAGTGTTAACTGCAAAGAGTTCTTTTTTAGCCGCGCTTGTATTGGTCATTGTAATTGTAGAGTAATACCCTGTTAAACCAGACGTGCTTATATTGGTTGGTTTAGCCACAAACAAAAAGTCTAAATCTTGTAAACTTACAGTATTATTGTTTTGAGCCGTTACGCTATTAGCAGTTAAAGATAGTATTGGCCCAATTTCCGTGCTTGTACTTCCGCGGTGAAAATACAATACGTCATTTATCTGAGTAGAAACATTAATATCTTTTGCGAAGCTTACAGTAATAGGATTAGTTCCTGGTACAGGTCCTGATATAGAGGACAGCCCCTGAACTGAGAAGTTTTTAGGATCAACCACCGTGTTGTTACCCTCTATAAAGTTAAAGTATATACCTTCTTTGTCTTTCCAGTAATTTACAACTCCGTTTTGGTCTTTTGTGGCGATTGTCGCTGTCCAACCGTCATCACCTTCGTAAGATAGGGCCTTAAAGTTTTTAATGCTTGAGGGTCCATCATTGATAATAGTTGTGACAGCTGTGTTGTTTTGCGTACCATAAAAGTTTGCACGGTTAACCGTATCTGAATGTTCCCACAGTTCACCGTCTTTAAACGTGTAGTATTCAGTATTAAGAGAGATAGCACCTTCAGGAGCGTAGGTTAATCGTGTTGTCCACCCATCAACAGTTTCTAAGAACGAAAGCTGTTTGTTATTCAAACGCACATTGTATGTACCTGTATCTTCGTCATATGAGCCGATTAGAGGCTGCGTAACAGCCTTTAATTGCTGGTTAAAGTAGTAAGACATGCTTTTGTCTGAAATAACTGTAATGCCGTCGTTTGATAATCTAATCACCGCTCCTCTGGCTTTATCAGTATAGTACGCTCTGAAGCCGTAGGAGGCAAAAGACTCTGGGTTTTTAGATATTCCAAATTCACCAGCGAAAGGTATTGTTTGACCCAGTACGTTTCTTGACGATGTAATATTTGTATTCCCGTCAGCGTTGTAAAGAGCATCTTTATCAGCAAGTATTCTCAGTGATTTGTCTTCACACAGCGTTACTAAATTGGTATCTCTAGTGTGCAGTTTTTGTATAGAACCGTAAACTGGATCAACATCTTTGGTAATAGTTTCCGCTATTAAAAACTGATTCGTATTGTTTATCCCTGATATAGAATTAAATATACCGCTAAATATAAGCCCAGTACCTCTACGTTCTTGTCTGTATGGCTCTTCTATTGTGGAGCTTACTCTTACACCTTTTCCTAAAGTGGGAGCGTTAAAATCGTCTCTAATGCGATCTGATTCTACTCCGTTGCCAAACGAATAACAGTTGTGCCAGCTTAGGGTTTGGTAGTCATTAACATCATCTATGTTAATAGGCGCACTAGCTTCGTAATATATATCTAAATCAGAAAATTCTTCAGGTTCTGTTTCAAAAATAGCGGGGTTTTTTGACGACTCCACTACCTCAACAGTGCTGGATTGCTCTCTATATATAACTATTTTATCTAGTTGACTAGCTGAGGGCGCTCCACTAAATTGCGTGTCATTGAAATTTCTATCAAGCTGGTATTGGTAGGCATCCCCAGAACCATTTAAGCCCGATCTATTGTAAACCGCTTCAAGTATAGTCCTATTTATTATAGTATAAAAATCTTTACTTAAAGTGCCATTACTGTACAAAAACTTTATTTTAACCCCAGGTACAAGTTTAAAATAAAACTTTGATGCTATTTCGGGCTTGTTGGTTCCAATATTATCAGTACGCGCTATTGCTAAAGCAAATATATCGGAGTTGGCAGCTGGCAAATCAGGTGTATGATTATTAGGGTCCAATGTATCTTCCCAAGTAACCTTTACGTCATTAGGGCCTAAGGAATTATCGATTGATGCATCTACCTCAAGCTGAGTGTCTTCAACAAGCGGCAATGAAAGATCTGATAAAGCGCCTGATACATTATTTAAAAATGTACCGTTGGGGTTTATTTTAACAAAAAACCTGCCCTCAAATTCTGGTAATGCTCTTTTTTTGTTATTAAAAACAGTAGCTCTAAAGCTGCTAGAGCCTATGTTTATTTCACCGTTACTAATGGGTGAAGTTATCTCTGTTAGCCATGCGTCCTCGGGCTTTATATTTTGTAATAAAATTATTTCATATACAGAATGATGCTCATTGCTGGAGTCAATTTGAAGTGCGCCGGTTGGACCACCTGAAACAATTTGATACATAAAGGAAGAGCCCCCTCCAAATTGGTTTGAAAATTGTATATATCCCCCCTGAACAATATTATTTATGAAATTTTCATTAGACCCATCAGGGTCGTGGTTGGAGTTTTCTATAGGCACCGCGTTAGGGCCGTAAAAATATATTTTATTACTACCCACTACAAAACCACCGGGAAAAGCACCTGTTACATAACCAAATACCGCAGCTCTACCTACAGCAGTCTTTACGTTAGCTATATGCTCTGGGGCTTCGTTAGATATGCTATTTATTTTGTATCTATTGTTTTCTTTTACAGCTACATTAGATTCATGGCCTTTTTTAAGTACAATAAACCCGCCCTCTTGGACCTTGTTTCTTTCAGAAGAAGGGAATGAAAGCCAAACGTTACCATCGATAGCATCATAGTATCGGTCCAGCCCTATATTGTAATATTCAGGGGTGTTGTTCTTTATATACAGCTTAAATTTGTCAGCCCAGCCTGGTGTAGTAGACGTGCTTTTTAATCTAGCCTTTATTTTATTTTCCTTGTCGCTATTTTGTTTTTGCAAAGATATTGATCCCTGCGTTGAGGTAAACACCGGGGATTCTCTGCCGTAGTCATCTAAAAATGAAATACCAACCTGGTATTTTCTGTCGGTTTTTACAGAGGGTTTGCCATAAGTAACGTTAGAATGTGCAGTGTTGTCTTGACCAACTTCCATTATAATGTTACCGTTTATAACATCGTAATTTTGCACATAATTCCCATATATTATTCTGTTCGCTACAACCTCTTGGGCCTTTGCTTTTAAGGGCACGCTGTCATACAGTCTTAATAGCTGAGAGCTTTCAATAACTCTGCCTAGTGTATCTGAAGTTATTTCCACCACTAAAGGCGGAGTAGAGCCCGTAAAATCATAATTAAACGACTCTATTAAATAAATATTATTAGAGCTCGCGTTTTTATAAAGCACCTCAATTTCGTCAATATCTACGGTTGCACTAAATCCTGAAAGTACTATTTTTCTAATAACATCTTCCATACCTATGTTAAACCCGTCTCTGCCTGAGTATTCAAATTTACCCGGAACAAATGCAGCGTTTGTAAAAGGAGCGTAAGGCGAGTACTGCCCATCAGCATACTTGTATCTGTATGAAAACCTCGGGAAATCGTTCTTAAATATAGGTTCGTCCTCTAAAAGCAGCATTTCAAAATCGGTAACAGACGCGGGTATATTAGGTGTAATACTGTCAATTGTTATTGTAGCACTGATAGTGCCTATACTGCTTAGTGTACCAGTAACTTCGTATTTATTTACAACACCGTTAACCTCGTCAATTTCGGCTGTAATTAATACTTTTGGCGTTGTTAGCCCGGTCCAAGATATAGCGCCTGTCCAGCTTAGCCCAGAGGTGTCACCAGTACTTAGCGTGCTTGGATGTATACCAAAGCTAGCGTCCGTAATTGGTGTAATGCCCGTACCAATACCGCTATAAATAGATGGCGAGGTTACCACGGTAAGTGTATTTTGCGGCGCTTTTTTAATAACCGTAATATCAGGCGCTGTAAAATCCCTTGTTGCGCCGTAAACGTGTGTGGTTGAGCTTAGCGCGGAGCCAGACTGCACCGAACCAGCTTTAAACGTATCTATGTTAATTACTCTAGGCTCATTTAAATCGTCTGTCCAGAATAATTGGTTCTCAAGTATATTTATACCTGTAATAAGATTACTTGTGCCAAAGTTCAATACACCGTTAAGGTCAACAAGAACAGGGGACACAATATTCGCTGTTTGATCGTACTCGAGTATAGCATCCACGCTTGTACTAGTTACAAACCAGTATAACTTTTCGTTAGAAGTGTCGCGCGCCACGCCAATACAAGTAGCATTAGATAAACCAAACTCAGGGTCCCAAGTGCCACCACCCGGCTTATTATTCTTTTTAGTGTTACCTAATATATTTTCAATAGCACCCACGTCATTACCCTCAGATGTACTTACCTGGATATTTTCACCATCACGATATTCGCCCTTAGGTACAAGACGCTCATCGAGGTCCTTGTTCATTTTACCGCGAATAAAGGTTTGTTTTAACTTAGGCATATATTAGTGTTTAATCCACTTGGATTGGTTTCTCATTACTTGCGCTAGCTCTGCTATCTTAAGATTAGACATGCGTAGCTTAGCGTTGCGCTTTGCCGCAGACATCTCTTTCTTAAAGCGAGCGATTTGATATTCTGGAGTATTAGCTCTTGTCGCTAGAACAGCGTGAGCTATGTATTTATAGATAGCTTCTTCAGCAAACTTGTGTACTTGCATTTCTGCATCCGTACCCAACCCATCGCTGATGTACTTAAGTGTTACAATCTGATCCGCTAGGTGAGAGCTAAAGTGCACTATACCTTTTAATTTGTCGATGTAAAATACACCGTTAGATTGTGCTTCTTCAGGGCTAAGGCCATAGCGTCTACCAAACCTGTATAGGTTGAATAATTCGCTGTCTGTTAAATCCCCTGGATTATCCGAACTGTTTGCTAATTGACCTCGACCACTGGCTTTAAAACGCTCCCACGTGGTTGATTCATCAGCTTCTATAATCTCACCGGTGTTATCAAACGTGTATTCGTAGTTTGCATCCTGTGTAATAGCCGTGGGGTTGCTTGTGTTGCGAGTAGGGTAAAGTATTCTTTCAACACCTTTATTGTCAGTGTAAGAAAACTTAACGTAGTTAACGTAATCCTGCGGTAGTATCATTTGTAGTGCGGGTCCTATCTCAATCTCTTGCGCTTTTTCTGATGGCAGCGTATCGAAGCTAAACTCTTGAATCGCACGCTTAGCATGGAACATTACATCGGTTCGCTTAATCTTGCTGATGATTTTATCTTCACCAACATAAGCAATCATAAAGTTACCTATAATATTATCGAGGCTGGTGAACTGGTAGTCACCGTAGTTTTCATCGCCACTATTCCAAATGCCATCGGCACCTTCGTAGTACAGCTCGTTAGTTTGATTTATTAGCCCCATTTATTAAGATTTTTCTTGTTGAGTGTTGCGCATTTCTTCCTGTGCTGCAATTTGGTACACTTGAAGCTCTCTTGTGGATATACCCGCGAGCTCTAGTATTTTAATTACCAATTCAGTTTCTTCTGAAGGATGTAGCTCAAAATCTACCGAAGCAGCCGAGTTCTGTAATTTTGTTCCGTCTACTAATTGCCCCGCCCACTCTACGGTAGCGGGTCTTTTAATATAGTTACACGTTACACCTGTAATTAATTCAGCGTCACCGTATACTTTATAGCCACTTGAGCTCGCTACAAATACTGGGCGAACGTTAGACGGCTTGGTAAGAGGAGATGCGTTAATGTATAAGAATTCATTCTTATTAATACGCTCCACCTCTTTGTTGTCATATATCAATGTACCAATACGGTACAAATCATTTGGGGCTGACCAATGATTATTTGCATAAGTCATTGCAGCCGTAACTTCAAAGATGTTTATTTTTTCGTTTAGGATATTAAGCATGTCGGAGAACTCCGTGTCATTACCATGCATACGACCAAATTGGTTGATGTCGTAAAAGTATTGTTCAAACAAATCCATTTGCGCTTGATTGGCAAATAGGTTGAACTCCTGAGGCGTAACATATCCTCGTTGTTCTTTATTGAGTATACTTAATACCCGTTGATAAACAGTGTCTACGCTTACGCTCATATTCTTATTTGATTAAAGTGGAGGCTACCTTAGTAACCCCCACTGTTGTTTTATAATCGTTTTTCTATAGTGTTCAGTACTTCCATGCCTTCATCAGTTTTGAAGTATGCAGCAAGCGCTGAGTATGGGTGCTCGTCAAATGGCACCGTCATTAGCTTACGCCCTGTATTAGCGTAACTGAATGTTCTTTGGTCTTGTGATAATGCAATCAATCCTTGTTCAACCGCTTTAATACCGATGTTACGCAAGTGTACGTTTTCGTCATTAGCTAGTTCTATGAACAATTGTGGATTACGACGGGCAAACACAAGGAGATCACGTTTAAGCTCCTTAGAACTCATCTCAGATACCTTAGAACCGAATTCTACACGCAAGATTGCTTCAGCTTCATCAACATCCATTGCTTTAGCCGCGTTCATTGCGTCAAGTTCTAATTCAATCCAACCAACTTCGTTTTCAGCAACCGCTTCTGGCTTGTATTCTTCAATAACACCTTTTTCCATAAATGGATGGTAAAGCGATAATAGCTTTTGAAGTACCACGTTTTCTTTGGGTACATTCAACACACCGTTTCTAAATACAATGCGGCCTAATGTAGCAGGCCCTTCTTGCTCATCTACAAAACAAGAACGTTGGTTAGTTGCATATCTAATTTCACGCTGGTATCCTTTTTCTTCATCAAACCAAAGCAAAGGCTTTTTAGCCGAATGCACTGCTGGTAGCGTGAATACTAAAGGTTTTCTACGACCGGTTAATTCATATAAGCGGTCTTTGTATTCCCAGGTGGGTTTTTTTGGCAGTGGAGGAGTAACCTTTGTATTTTCAAATGATACTTGAGGTGCCTCTACTGTAGTTTCTTTTTGAACCGGAGCTTTCTTAGCTGCGGGTTTTTTAGCTGTTGCCATAATATAATAAGATTAAATAGATAAAAGAATAATGCCCCCGGCCGAAGCCGAGGACAATATTATAAACTTACTTCAATAATACGAAGTTGTTTGCAGCTTGTACACAAAGTGCACGCTCAGACAAGAAGTGTACATTCATCTCATCAACTGCGCTAGTGTAGTTACCACCAACTGAACCAGTTACCCAAGACTTCATGCGACGATCTTCAGCTTCGTTAGCACGGTAACGGATGTGCAAGAATGGACGAGAAATGTTCGTACCTAATTGCTCATCGTATACAGTAGAAGTACCAGCAGGAACAAGAACACCTTCGATATCGCCGATAGAACCGCGAGTAGTTGAGTCGTTCAAGTATTTCCAGTCAGTCTTGTAGAAGTCGTAAGAACCGCGACGGAATCCAGAGAATCCTAAGTTCAACGCCATATCTTCTTCGTTGTTGAATACACCGTAAGATGTACCGCCAGCTCCGTAAGAGTTTTGAGCAGCAAGCATGTTGTCCATACCCAAAGAAGTTGAACGATCCAAGAACAACATGTTTTCTTCGATAGCTCCTTGCTTGTCAAGTTCAGCCAAGATTTCGTCAAATTGAGCGAGACCGTTAGCACCACCAAAGTCAGTAGAGTTGTAAACCAAACCACGAGACTCGATAGCTTCGAACATACCTTCAGAACCTGTAACACCTGTAGCGATAGTCGCTGCACCTGCTTTTTCAGTTTCAACCATGCTCATTTCCAAGTAGTCTTCAAAACGTAGACGAGCTTCGTGCTCAGACTTCAAGTACCATAAGTAACCGCCAGTACCAGCTTCAGTAGTAACTTCAACCCAACCAATCTGAGCTACGTCAGAACCGTTAACGTTGTACTTATCACGTAAGATGATAGGCTTGTTTTCGAAAGTCGTGAAAGAAGCGTCGAATGAGTTACCTACATCGCCTGATCCTTTTGCATACTCAGAACCGAATACAAAAATGTTTAATGTTCCATCTTGACCTTGAAGAGCAGCAGGCAAGTGAGCAAATGTTTCACCATATACTTTAATGTTTACAATCTGAGTAGACGTATCACCAGGACCACTTGTGTAAGTACCTAATCCGTCAACACGCGCTTTCGCTGTAACAGTACCGTTAGAGATAACCAAAGTTTGGCCTACATTTACAAGACCTTTGTAACTATCGCTAGTCGGTAATCTGTCAAGTGTAATAGTTTGCACTGCATTGTCTGCAGGTGTGTTTGAGTCAACACCGTCGTATGCGATGTGCAAACGGCCTTGTTCAGACCATACAACGCGGTCAGAAGCCATTGGCATTTCAGCGCCAACCATACGTAGGAATCCACCTACAGTACGCTTTCCGTAGCGCTCTACTTCCTTTTCGTAAACTTCAGGAAGAAATTGTTGTGTAAAGTCCATGTCAGCCACAGACAAGTAATTGTCCCCAAACA
>Ga0208899_1000692_pt1 | contig 24892 bp, 26 predicted proteins | sample VirMetDEL_Nov_24_FD_184518 | JGI IMG/M metagenome (GOLD analysis project Ga0208899, IMG submission 184518) | Aqueous microbial communities from the Delaware River and Bay under freshwater to marine salinity gradient to study organic matter... | ecosystem: Environmental > Aquatic > Marine >... | reverse complement strand
CTATACTCTAGAATTATTTTGTGACTGTTAAGGATAAGGAATATATTTAATAGAATATATACCGTTGCTACATAAAAGAAAAGAAAAAAATATTTTTTTATAAAATCAATGCCGAGAGTTCGGCTAAGTATTATGCGTATCGGCAGTGAAACATTAATCATAAGCATTATAAAACATAGTGCCTACTGCATTTTTTGCCTTTAGTTACAGTAACATTCATCAACAAATTCAATCCAAAGATACTTATTAAGAAAGAGGTTGCCGTTGTTACCATTCTTATTCGTATCATATATAAAATCAAAAAGGCGGTAAATCCCAAAGTCTTCGGTTTCTACAAAATGTCGAGGTTCATTTGGTTTATGCCAATAAACCCTAATCATTTTTCTGCCACCTAAGTTAAGACTGCCTTTACCCATCATTTTCATTTCATTATAATGTTTAATTAGTGTAATAACTTTATCCTTTCGCTTTGGCATCATCCCTCCTTTCTTATTATGAAAAAATTTATTATAATCATCAGGCAGATATGTGTGTCGGTGACAACCATTTTTCCAATTTCGCGTGAAATTAAAGTTTTCTTTTTTAATATAAAGATGTGGTTCAATTAAATCTGAGCCAAAACAATCAGCAAGTGCCTGTGCTGAAGGGGATTTCATAACCTTCTTTCTTGGTTTAGGGGTAGGTCTGATTGCCTCATATAAATCTCTTACTTCTGCTGAATTTAAACTTCGTAGTTTCTCTTCACCTGAGGGAATATCTGTTACACCTAATTGTTTAAATAATTTCTCAGTTCCGTTGTTGAGGATTGTAATTAGAATATCAAAAATCTGTGTGGTTTCCATTTCTGTCGCTTTTGTTCTTGATATTCTATATTGGCTAATCTTTAAGTAGTTTTCGGCTAAATATATATTTATTTGGGGGGACTTAAAGGATTGTGATTTCTTTAAGTAGTGTTAAAAAAAATTACATTTATAAAAAAGCACTTAAAGAATAGACAATATAAAATATTACGAACAAATGAACCTACTAGCAATCAACAACATCTATGACTTTCAAGAAACTTTAAGACGTGTAAAAAATGCTCGATTAAGAGCAATTTGTAAGGATTATAACATTAAATGCTCTAGAAAAGGAGTTACAAACAAATACGTTTTATTAAAAAATATCTACGAATATATTTTTGGGATGTTACCAGAACAACATAGCGACGAACACCGCAACATCATATTTGATATGAGTTACAAATAATACGCACTATGTTTGAAATCCGCATTTCCGCAAATCCGCAGTTGGATTTTCAGACCTAGTTTAAAATGTGAAATATCACCGCTTTGGTCACTTTTCCGTCACTCAGGTTCAATACGCACTATGTTTGGTTTCCGCATTTCCGCATTTCCGCACTTGGGATTTCAGACCCTTTTTTTTCACTAAAATTTCGTCATTTTATCACTTTTTTATCACTTTTTAATTTCTCATATAGCAGACGTGTTTCTGGTGTAACATACATAAAATCTTCTTCTAAATTAGGTCTGTAACAACAATAAATTTTTAATCGTTTCCAAAAGGTCATTTACTATATTTCGAGAAAATTAAATAAAAATTAGTATTTTACGTTAGTGATATTTTTTATCACTTTGGTGACACTTTTGCCTGTAAAATCTCACATTTATTAAATATTAGTCAAAATAATATATAGTGCGTTTAAATACTTAAAGAAATAATATCTAAGCATAATATAACAAAATGACTATGAATATCCCAGCAGAAAAAATCAACAGCAACTATGCGAAATATTTACTTACCAATCACAGCGATTTATTGAAAGACAAGACCGATGAAGAAACTGGTTATGTAACAAAAACCAAAGACCTCTTAAACAAGATTGTAAAAGAAACAGTTGATAGTTACTTCAAAGCAACTTACACTCACAGCAAAAGTGACAAGTTGAAACTTGGTCGCATCTATCCCAAGTATTCTCTTACTGCTTTGCCAAAAGCATTGCGTAACACTCTTCTTGTTGAAAACTACATTGACGTTGATATGAAAAACTCAGCATTCAACATTATGCTTTCTTATTGTAAATTGAATGATTTGCCTTGCGACAATCTTGCGAAGTATATCAAACGCAAAGACAAGATAATTGAAAGTATCAAAATTCAATTCAGTTGTGACGCTTCAAAAGCAAAACAAATTTACACTTCTTTCTTATACAAGCGAACCAAAAAGACTGATGCTCTTTATGAAGGTTTGAAACCAGTGATTGATGAGATACATAACTTACAGGATTACATTTGGGATAAGCATCCAGATATTTCTCAACCTATTGAAAAAGGCAAAAGAAGTAACCCAAAAGGCAAAGCAACTGCCGAATTGTATTTCAGACTTGAAATTGATATTCTTATGAAAGCAATGGATTTTATGAAATCAAAAGGTTTCACAGTTGCTTGTCCTCTTCACGATGGTTTCAACATTGAAAGATGTGACTTAGACGTAACCTCAGCAATCAGCGAACTTAATAAATACATTTTTACAGAATTAAAATATCAAGTCTATTTCACAGAGAAAAAAATGACTGACCTTCTTCCTTGCTTGAGTGAAAATGAATTTAATTTGAAAGTAGAACAAGGTGAAATCAAAATCGAACCAAATGAAGATGACCTTTATGAACTAACAAAATGCCTATTTGAGAATGAACTTGGTGCTTTCAAGATTATTCACGAAAGTGCTTTTGGTGTCCCTAGTTACGATAGCATTACAACATTTACAAAACAAAATCTTAAGATGGCTTACGAAGATTGGGAAGGATGTCCTGAGGGATATGATATGGTAACATTTTTTGACAGATGGTTTCTCGACCCAAAGAAACGCAAGTATAATAGAATTGATTTCATACCAGATGAGACAAAAGTCCCTGATGGTGTATATAATATTTTTGAAGGTTTTCAAGTTGCCAATCTTTCAAAGACTTTGACTGACGAAGATTTCACAGATGAAGACCACGAACACTTGAAACTTATTCACGAACATTTCAAATTTGTTTGTAACGATGACAGTGAAAATGCTGAACCACTCTACAACTATTTTCTTGATTGGTTGGCACACATATTTCAGAAACCAACTGAGAAAACAAATACAGCAATCATTTTGAAAGGTCAGCAAGGTTGTGGCAAAAGTATAACTTGCGAGTTTATAGGTCACCTACTGAATTATGACAAATACTACTACAAGACTGCTGACCCATTGAAAGATTTGTTTGGTTCATTTAATTCAATTGGTGGTAGCAAAATGCTTATTGCTCTTGAAGAAACAGAAAGTAACGTATCAAGTAAAATTTATGAAAGAATGAAAGAGGCAATCACAGCAACAAAACGAACGTTGAATGAGAAGTTTGTTAAGGAGAGAAAGCAAAATGATTATGCTCGATATATATTAGCGACCAATAATGAAGCAGCTCTTAAAATTGATGACAATGAAAGACGAATGGTATGTATTGAATGCTCCCAATCACGCATCGACACGGTGAAGTATTCCGTAACCTACGCAAAAGCTCTATTTAATAAAAAGGCACAGGTTCTTTTTTACAGAGATTTACTTAATCGCAATATCGAGGCAAAATCGTGGAGTGATTATCCAAAGTCAGCTTACTATATGCGAGCCCTTCAACAAACTACTTCGCCCATTAACTTGTTCCTTTGCGATATCATCAATAACTCTTTTGAAATTGTTAAGGGCAATCATACCATCTTGGCTAAGGAGTTATATTCTATTTACACTGAGTGGTGTGTTACTAACCGATATTTCGCTAAAAAGAAAATTGGTTTCAAAGGCGATATTGAAGCTACTAAATTATTTCACAAATCCCACAGTAACAAGGGACAACGCTGGGACTTCAAACGAGAAGATGTCATTGAGTATCTGAAGAAGTTTGATTTGACACCTGAAGAACAATCACTTGATACTGGATTTGATGATATTTGACTTATTCAATAAAAAACAAATTGTTTATTTTTACTTAAAGCTAATACTCCCTATATTTTTATATTATACAATGCCAAGAACAGCGAACAGAAGCAATTATCACTATGAAGTTTTTTATAAAAACGATTTAGGTGACATCATCAAAAAATATTACAGAACAACAAAAGAAATAAGTGACGAATTTAAAATTTGTAGGGCAACAATTTACAATTTGAAAACAAATCAATGTAGAAGCAGAGATACAAATATTTATAGAATTAATAAACTTGAAAAACCAATCCCAGTCTATATTCAGGTTCAAAGACCTACTGAAGAAATGATTTTGATTTAATTTGATACACTTCTTTTTTTACTTCTTGTATTTTTGCTAGGACAACTAGCAGAGTAACAATCTGGAGATTTTATTGTATCCATTTCTTTTTCGTCTTCAGAAGTAGGTTCTGGGTCACTTTTTCTTCTAATTTTTGTTTCCTGTATTTTTTCCATTTTAAACCTTACACTTTCAGTAATTTTTCTTGCTCCTAAAAATTGAACTAATTGTTTTACTTTTTCACAATCTTCGCAGAAGTAACCGCCAAACAAATATCCAATTGCTTCTTCTTCGCACAAATAACAATAACCTGGCATTATATCGTATAAATAGAAAAAATTATTTTCTCAGTATATTATACGAAATATAAATCAAAATGCCTAGAGGACAAAATCAAAATAATTATCATTTCAAAGTATTTTACCGTAACGGACTAACTGAAGAAGATACAGAAAGAAGTAAATATTATAGAACTTGTAAAGAAATCGAGCAAGAGTTCGGGCTTACACGTCACCAAATTTATAACATTTATACTGGAATAACTAAACTAAATGATAAATCCTTAGTTCTGAAAATAGAAAAACTAGCAGAACCAAAACCAGTTTTTAAAAAAGTATTAGTGACATTTGATTAATATCTTTGTTTTATTTATAATTTAAATGGTTGTATCTAATAGAGATAAATACAATAAAAAATATGGTTTTGATAAAAACTCTTCACACTCGCTTAATGACATCGCTAAAACTACAGGAATTAAAAAAAGCATTCTTCAAGAAGTCTATAACAGAGGCACAGGGGCGTCGAAAAATAACATCGCAAGTGTCCGTGTCGCATCCACAGGCAAAAAAGACCCAAAAGCACCCAGACGTGTAAAAATGACAAAAGAGCAATGGAGTTACGCTCGAGTTTATTCTTTTGTAATGGGAGGAAAAACACAAAAAACAGCGGATAAAGATTTATGGGAAAAACATAAGGGAAAGAAATCTAATTAAATAATAAATGTCTGGTTTTGTTGAACTTGCTTTATTTGGGGGTATAATGCTTTTTGTTGGTGGTGTAATTGTTATTTGTATGTGTAAGTGTCTCAGATGCTAATTTTATTTCTCTTTTTATTATATAAAATGTCAGATAGTGAAAGTGACAATGAAGTTAAAATGGAAATCAAACCTGTAAAGGAAGAAGAGATTTTTCAAAAAAAACCTGAAAAGAAAAAGCGAGTTTTAAGTGAAGCACAATTGGCTGCTTTACAGAAAGGTAGAGAACGAGCAAAAGCTAAACGTGACGCCCAAAAAAAAGAAGAAGCGAAAAAATTAAGAGAACAGAAGAAACTTTTGAAAGAAGAAAAGAAACGTGAAGAAGCATTAGTAAAAGAAGGCGTAAAACAATTAGAAAAACAGAAGGCAAATGAAAAGAAAGTAAGAAAACAACGTGTAACAAAACAACAACAAGCACTTAAAAATGTTGAAAATGAAGTTCGTGAAATGAAGAAGAAAAATTGGGAAACCTTAAAAAATAAAACGTTAAATGAATTGAATGAAAGTGACAGAAGTAACCTTCAGAAAATTTTAGAAAAAGCAATACAAGAGGATGACATTTATGATAATGATAAACTAATTAAAAAATTAAATGTTTATCACGATGCCATTCAGAAAAAGATAAATAAGGCAAAATAAATTATAATCTCTATTTATATAAATCCAATGTCAAACACAATTTACATTGATGCTAACGCTAGAAATAGTGAAATTTTAAGTGAAAGCAATAATAGATTTAGATATAGGTTACCAAATTCTATGTCACTCCCTACAGGAACAGAGATTTCATTACAAAATTCTATTATCAATCTCCAAGGTATAACTGGAGCAAGTATTGAAATTGAAGAAGATATAACTGAATATGTTATGTTCCAGTATTATTTAGTAGATACTACTTATCCTGTTCCTACAAGAAGTGTTGCTTTTGATGCTTCTCAAGATTTTTCATACGAACTTTTAGTTGAAATGATGTATAGAAGTCAGCAAGGTTTTCAAAATGAATTTGGAGAAGTTTATGATGGTGTAGCAGGTCACAGTGAAAATATTATGCCTTGCCTACAATATACTGTTACAGACGCAGTTAGCGGACTACCAACGGCATTTCCTATGTGTGGTAAAGCAGAACTAAGAATTCCAAAAGGAGTTTATAGTATTAGTAAATTGGCTGAACTCATATCACGTCAGATAAATATGATTGAAGACCCACAAGACAAAACGCAAACATTTTACCAATTAGCAAAACAGAATGGAAACTGGAATGGTGTGCCTGTAAATGGAACAACAACTAGGCTTATACGTGTAGAAGACCCTGGAGTTTGGGAACTCGCATCTGGTGGAAGTGGTTCATTGGCAGGTCTTGCTGGATTAGCTCAAGTTCCTGGTGCTTGGTCTCCTTATACTGAGACTATTGACGGTCTTGGATTTTCTACTATTGCTGTGTCACAAGCAACTAATAATACAATTGTAGAAAACGCAATAAAAGGAAAATTTGGAGCTCAAACTCCACAAGAAGCAAATTTTCTTGATGTAATAGGTAACAAATATTTTAGAGCACCACAAAAAATTAATGCTAAACCAGATAAACCTACTACAGAACTATTTGATGGTGAAATTTATGACTTGTTTAGCAAAGGTATGCCAGTAGGAACAACTAATTTTGAAATTTCTTATGATACAGTAAAATCAGGATACGCAGTAGATTATTGTCACCAACCAAGACAAATCCCAACTCACGATTTTATGGGGACAAGTTTAGCCAACGCAGGTCAAATGTGTTGCTATATGAAAAGACCTTGTAAAGCAACTGCTGGTCTTCTTACTGCTGATGTTGTTAGAACAATTACTTCTATAGTTCAAGCAACAAGTGGCATTTTAATTTATAATTGGGCTTATCAAACTTGTCAAAATGAGCGAGATGTGACATTTGATTACAGTGAAGCACCACCAGATTTTAGTGATGCTGACAAAAGTCAAGTAGAAGAATTCAGAAAATTTGGTGATTTTTTCTCAACAGAAGAAAAAGCAAGAAAGGCGTGGGAAAAGACTATTTGGTATAAAATGGGATTTACGTATTCAGATATCCAAAGCGAAGATAGTTACTTAGAACAGGTTTGGTATGGAGAAGAAACTGAAAGACCTCGTGGTTTTACTACAATCCAAGATTATGATACTTCCATTATTCCAAGTGTTTCAAGTATTTATAATTCAACTTCTATTGCTAAAGGTGACGCAACTAAAGATGAAAATCTTATCATTCCTTTACTTGATAGTATTAGTGGTATTCAAGTTTTTTCTATGCTTGACAGTAACGTTCCCAATAGTATTTTCAATAATAATAAAAAAGTAAATAATGGGGTAGCTTGTGTTGTTCCATATACCGCCTCATTTTATAAAGAGGCAGTTATGTTGCCAGTGCTTACTAAGGGAAAAACATTTACAGCATCAAGGCTTCCTATTCTTTCTACGAATGGTTACCTAATGATTACTAGCGATTTAGTTGAACCTACTGACGTTCTTAAAAATCAACAAAATCAAGGATTATTGGATATTATACCAAAAACTAATTTAAGTAACCAGGATTTTGTTAGTGAAAGAAATATTCTTACCCATACACTTTCAAATCCTAAGGTTGTAAATGAAATAAATATAAATGTAGTAAATCCAGATTTGACTGACGTAGAACTAGAACCTAATTCTGCGGTTCTTATCAGAATTACACTACCTTCACCAAAACCAACTATCTTCTTAAGTAACGCATCAAATTCATATCATCAATCATTAGTAGAAAATCAATTACAAGAAACAATAAAAGATTTAACTTCAAGTCACGCTCAAGATAATTTACGTTTAGATATCACTCCAGCAGAGAATGAATTATTAGTAGAAGTAGAAGGAGTTCCTCCTTCAGAAGCAGAACAAATAGTAGAAGCACAGTTACAAGATGTAATTCACGGAAGAGCAGGAGGAGGCGGAGCTCATCCATCAGCTCAACAAAGAGAACATACTCTAGTAGTTCCTCCTGAAGCAGACCCAGAACCTATGGGAAGTTCTGAACCACCTAGTAGAGAAGTATTTGAGACAGCAGTAAGAGAACGAGAAAAAGAAGTAAGAACAACACAAGATTTGATAGGGCAACTTGAAGAAAGAAGAGCACGAGTTAGAGGTGATTTGAGTAGAAAAGTTCCAGGTAGAAAACCTAATATTATACGTGACCTAAATCAAAGATTACAAACCTTAAATGCTGAGATAAGAAAGAAACAAGAAATCTTAAGTAGATTTGAAAGACAAAGACCTAGAGAACCTGAAAGACCACCTCCTAGACAAGGAAGTGACGAACCACCACAACAACCACCACAACCTCCGCCATCTGGAGCCAGAGAAATCTAATTATAAAAAAATCATAATTTAAAACTTTTTTTTCAAAAATACAGGTTTTTTAGACATAATAAAAACATAATGATTAAATTTAGACTAGTGTTCCGACAACAGGGGCAGCTTGTTTCAATGCTGAAGCATCAATACCAGCACCTTCTTGCTGTTGCTGTTGGTTTTGTTCTACAACTTCTTTAGGGTGTTTATGGGTCAAACCTTTTATTAAGGAATAAATTCCAAGTCCCAAACCAGCAACTTCTCCTAATGGCCCAAGGAAATCTAAAACGTCACCAGCAACACCAAGTGCGTCATCTAAACCACTAGAAGCAACTTTTTTGGCTGCTGTTTTTGCGATGTTTCCAGCTTGGTCTATAAAAGAACTACTGTCACCAGTAAGACCATCAGCCGCATTTATTTCTTCTGTTGGAGGTGGAACGTCACTTGGTGGTGCTTCTGTTATTGATGCTGGTGCTTCTCCACCTGTATTTGGTGCGGTTTCTGTTGCTGGGGTTTCAGCTTGGTCGGCAGCTACATTTCTTCCCAAGTCGCCTGATGGTTCTTCTGGTTTTGCTGGAACTCCTAAATCAGGGTCTTCTTCAATTTCACCAGATTTAATTATGTCACTATCTTGAGGGTCTTTTTGTCCTGTTTGAATAGTTTCTTCTTCTCCTGCTCCTGTTCCTGCTTCTCCGCTTTCTGCCCCATCAGGTGCTTGTCCTCCGCCAGTTTCGCCTTCTGCTGGTGGTTCTTCGTCACCAACAGGTCTTTGGTCTGGGTCAGCATTTTGCTGTGGATTTTCTGTAGCAGTGCTAGGTTGTTCTTCAGCGTCACCACTCTGCCCTGGTTTATTTCTGTATTTGTCTTGATATTTTTTCCATACTTTACGCCCCATATGAATTGCCATACCAGCAACTCCAGCTTCTTGTCCGGCACTTTCCATTGCGTCTTTGAAGTGCTGAAAGTGTTCTTCAATTGTAGTTGCTTTACGGTCTGCTACTTCTTGGTCGTGGTCTTGTTCGTGTTGAATTCTAGCATTTATATCTTGAGAATATCCTGCGAGTAAATCTTGAAGTGACATTTTTTTTATAAAATAATCATATAAAATAAAAATAGAGTTAATCTTTTTCTTTTTCTTCAACTTCAACTTCTTCCATTTTTGGTTTATCTAATTGTTTTTTCCAAACAATTTCGTCAAAGTTTCTTCTCACTTCTAGGTCATTTACATTAATAAATGTAAAATCATAAGGTTGCTGTCTCGTTTTTTTATAATTTTCAATAAAGTTTTTAGCGTTACCACCCATAAAATCATACGCTTCTGCTATTTTCTTTAATTCTGTGTCACTAATTTCTCCTGCTAAAATCAATCCCATACTCATTGTGCGTGTCAGAACGCTGAGGAATTTAAAATATTGGATAGCTAGACATATTGAAAGCATACCTTCTTTACCTGTGTGTTGGTTGGTAATGTGTCTATATTTTGTTACTAGACTAGAGAAGGCATCAACTTTCCCATTCTTGCTTTGTTTAAAACTTTGAGTAATCGCATCATCAAACACTAATAAGTATCTATTATCGTTTTCATCAGTTTCAATCATTTCTATAATTTCATCTAGTAGGTCTTCGCTATAACTATCAAAAACGAAATCAAAATGTTCTATCATATGTGCCATTGCTGGGTCTCCTCTAGCAGTTGGCGATATAAGAATTTTTACTTGAAAATCGTCACCATAAAATCTAGGTGAAAGAAATAATGAATTTAATATAGTTGATTTTCCTGCTTTTACACGTCCTAAAATTGTTAAGAAAAAAGGTATCGGTAACAGAGGATATTTTTTTACTACATTAAGTTTTTCTTCATCTATTTTTACTGGATATACACGTAAATCTTCACTTTCCATATTTATTTAATATATACACGGATTTTATTTATAAATTGCTTACAATAACATTCATTGAACCATTTGGCATACTCATTACTTTCATAGTGCGAGTAGCACCGACGAAGTAGTTACAATCCATAATGCCTGTTTCATCTTGTCTCATTACGAAAGGAGGGTCGATTGCTGGTGTATTTGTAGCAGCTACTGGTTTTCTTTTATATAAGAAACGGATTGGATACTGACCTATATATTTTCCAGCACCTCTAACACCCATTTCTCCGTTAGACATATCCAAAGCAAGTGGTTTATATTTACCTAAGAGACCTTGGTCTGGAGGTGAAATCAAAGAACAGCAAGCTGATGGGTCATTAAGATAAAGTGGAGATACTACCTGTAAGTCACGCCCTAAAACATATGTGTTCTGGTTATATAATTCAACAGGATTATCTACAAACCCAGCTGTAAATACATCTACTCCGTTACAATTGACTTGGAGTTCTTCTACAGAACATCCATCTGCTCTCTGGTCTAGAAGGACTTTATCATATTTGGAGGCAGGTAACTGTTTTATTTGCTGAATGTAATGAACTTCTTGATTAATAAGATTTAATCTATGTTCTATTGACTGTTCTGTGTTTCCTGTTCCTGCTCCAATGGTCTTCTGAATATTTTCTACGTTCATAAAGTCAAGTAAGTAACCTCCTTCTTTCTGTGTTTCGGCGATTACATTATTTACGACCTGTGAAGGGAAAACAAGGTAATCAACTGCTAATTCTACGTCACTGATTGAAATAGCATCTGCGTCTGCTTGTAATCTGTTACTTCCAGCAATACCTTTAGATTTGTCATTGACGAATTTACTGGCATCGTTCTGGAATTCAATTGTTAAATGAACTTTGTAACTTGTGAATAAGAAAAGTGGAATGCTTCTTCCTTTGTTTAACATTGGAAGCAACATACCTAATGGAATACCAACACGCTGGTTATCTGATGCTGTTTCACTTAAGGCAAATGAATTGACATCTGGATTAGTTCCATCATCTGACTGTCCATAGTTGAAACCACTTGTAGCATCTTCAGGACCGATAGTTCCTACAGTATCAGAAGCACCACCACCATTAGCGTCACGAACTTTGTATTTTAACTGATTGTGTAAGTAGTGTGAGAATTTTTTGTTCTGAACTTTTGGTTCTGCTTTGTATAAGTGGTTCAATGTAGCCCAAAGATTTACGTTATCTACTTCCTGAATAACTTGGTCGCCAACAGCAAGAGTAACTCTTTTTATAGCACCAAGACCACCATTCCAACAATTCAATCGGCAATTTGTGCCATTTCCAGCAGTAGCATTTACTTTGAAAGTAAGCATAGAGTTTTCATCAAGATAAGCATTTGTATCTAATCTAAAAACGTAACGGAATGCGGATGAAACAATTGGGTCAAGACGTTCAGTTCTTATATCCATAATACTTTCCTGCTCTCCAGGAGGCATTGAATAATCAGTCAATCTATCTAATTGTAAAGAAGCCATTTTTTTTGATATAATAATAAAATAAAATAATATTCTTGATTTATATTATTAATGATGATAAAAACAAATAAATGTAAAGAAATGACCGATTTAGCAATTTCTTGGTGTAAATGGTTATGGGAGAAGGTAACACAAAAAGAAAAGTGTAAAGAATGTGGTAAGGTAAAAGAATGCTAGTTAGGTTTTCTAATTTTCATATTTACAAGTCTCCCATTTTTATATAAGCAAAATTTTAAAAAGTTTTTCTTAGTTCTAAACCATTCATAAAAAGTATGAATTGCTAATCTACTTGTTTCTTTTTCACTAAAAACTAATTCTTCTGTTGTTCTATCAAATTTAGTTGCTTCTAATCTCCATTCGTTCCACGTATCCGTCTGATATAATTTTTCTAATTCAGTTTCTAATAAAACCTCTAATTCTGCCTTATGTAATTTACTAAATCCTTTTACACCTAATTCACGTAACTTTTGTTTTATTTCAAATACTCTCATTTCTTCTTTTTATTTCTACCTACATTTTTTTTATTAAAAATAGTTTCCATATCAGTAACTTTTTTCTTTTTCTCTTGTTTAATTTTTTTGTCAAAAGCGGTAAAATTTCCTAGTGAATGCTTTACACTTAGTAAATCTGTGATAGTTAATTTATTTTTCTTATCCATATACAATAAACAAATAGAATTATTCATCAGTAAATATTGTGAAGGAAATGGTAACATCAACTAAATTGTCCTCTGGAACTAAAATTAAACTGTCACCATTTACAATTCTAAATCTCATACTATTTAACTGTATTTCATTCCCATCTATTTCGTGAATTAAAGGTTGATGTGGCTCATATGTAAAACCACCAGAACTAGGAAGTGTCCCAGGGTCATCTAAATCTTGTTCTGCTTGGTTTGTAATAGGAATATAGGCAAGTAAATTATTTTCAATAGTCTGATTATTTTTAGCACCTACACTACTAGCGAAAAAGGTTTTTATAGGTAAATCAGTAAGAATACCATAAGGAACTTCTAAGTAACCATTATAAGGCAGTATTCTTATTTGAATAAAATTTACTTGAAGTTTTGCTTTTTGTGGGATGACTAAATGCTGTTTGAACTGAATAGTAAAATCACTTTGTTGAACAGGACTGTTTAAAGTATAGGTTTGTCTCATTTTATATAATAAGTTTATATAATAAAAATGTAAAAGAAATTTAAAAACTGTTTAACCAGTCACTTAGTGGAACTAATTTTTCACTCCCATTACTATCATTGTCACTTAGACAATCTTCTATAGTTTTTTCTTTTGTTTTTTCCTGATTTAATTTAGGATAATCATCTACGTGATTTTTACTTACACGTCCAGGAATTCCAAATAAATCTTTCATTCTCGCTCTGTTAAGTTCAGCAGTAATATACCTACAATTATTAGGTGCGTAATCCGCATTGTTATCGATACGGTCAATTTGGAGGTTGGGTTTATATCCATTTACTAAACTCCAAGATATAAAATTCTGTAATCCATTTTTTGAATTAATCCACTCGTCACATATACCAATGCCTCTTCCTCCATAATATTCAAAATTATTTTGACTAGGATTATAGCACCTATAAACCATTGATTTATATTTATGATATAATTGCGTCTTTGAAAGACCGTGAGTTGTTTTAGTTTTTGGTAGATTTTTTTTGCCATTACATCTTAAGCAAAGGTCTGTTTTTCTATGTAACCATTTGTCAATTCTGACTTGTCTTTCTACGTTACATTCAGCACAAATCTCATAAACAAAAGTTTGTTTAAATCCGTTTTTATTTAACTTAGTAAATACTGTTCTAGTTGATAAATCATAGTTAATTCCTTCTGTCATTTTTTTTATATATATACACAATATTTTTTTTTGGATAAAACGCATTTTTTAAATAAATTGCCTAATAAAAATCTAATGGTTCAGACGAATATCCCATTCAAGTTTTGTGAGTTTCTTGTTGTATTCAAAGTTTTCTTCAAAAAACTTCCAGAAACCTTTCTTGAAATATCTATCAATTACAAAGTGGTAACCTTTGTTTGATACTTTGTGTTGGAATTCGGTAATAATTTTACTTGCCAAACTAGTAAGTTTATGATGATACTTACCCTTATTTTTACCAGACTTAACCTTCATCTGGTCTAGGTAACATTTTGGGAGTTTCATAACATTTTTAGGAACAGGCCAAAAATTGCCTGAATATTTTGAAACTTTGTTTGTGAGTTCCTTTGAACATCCACGGTCTTTGAGATTTCTTCGTTCATTAACAATCTCTTTAAAATGTTGAGCATAATAAGTGACACTACCAAATGCTACCCCCTCATAGACTTCTTTAAGAAGTTTCGCAACTGGATGAACCTGAAATTTTTGGCGGAAAGCAAGTCGAATTGGTCGTGCTTCCCTGATAGTAAAAATTCGTGACATCAAAAATGTGTTATATTTTGTGACCTCGAGTTCGAGTTCATCTAGCATCCATTGAGGAGGCATTGGTAGTTCTTCGATTGGTGTGTATGAAATCATTGTGGAGTTCATCATTTGCTTTTGTTCGTAATATTATATATTGACTAATCTTTAAGTCCTTTTTTTATAAATGTATATTTTTTAAGGGGGTCTTAAAGATTTCAATCCAAATCGATTGGAATTATTATTTCTTCCTCGTCACTATCATTTTCCTTAGGTAGATAATCGTGAATACTTTGTGATAAGTTATTTCTTAAGAAGTCAATGTTGCCTTTCATAACTAAAAAAATCCCATCTTCAAATTCTATATTTTCCATAAATTCATCCATCATTCTTACCATTCCGTAACAAGTAGAAATTAACTTAAATAATTTATTGTGTTTTTTCCTTAATGATTTTAATTCAATTTCTTTGGCATCTAAAACACTTTTGAAATGGTTACTCATCTCCAACATATCAATGCTTTTCATATCATCTAATAATTTATGGGTGTCCTGAGTTTCTAAATTCATATGTAAAAGCGGTATAGTATTTACTCCAGTAATTGGTGACGTCATCGGTTATAATAATAGATTATTTTTTTAATACGTATATATAAGCATAATGCCTAGTTATTTAAAAATGAAGAAATATACTCAGAAAGAAATAATGACAGCAATAAAAAGATTAAACAGAGTAATGAATGGGATATATACACAAGAAACAGAAGAATTAGATTTATCTCATTTAGATAGTCCTGAAATCGTGGGAACTCTTCTTATGTCAAAATATAGTATTCTTACTACAATCTCCAGCGTAGAATTCATTATGGAACTTTTAAAATTTTATGGAAATGATACAGACCTCATAAATCAATATGATGATTTGGCAAGTGACTTGTATGATATTAAAAATAATCCAACTGATTATTCTAAATGTAGTATGGCACAACTAGAACAATTTTGTAATGATAATTATCTTAAAATGATGTCACGAGAACATTCTTTTAGCAGTTTTAGAAATTTTTTGGTTCTTTGTATTTTGGTTCTTGAAATACCAATTAAGTTACACGATTTAATTGTTGTAAAATATACTTTTCACCATACAAAAGAAGAGTGTTTTAGAGAGCCAATATATCTTATTAAAGAGGAAGAGGAATATTATTTTATCTTTAACAAGCGAAAGAATAATCAACTTTATAAGCAACTGATTTACCATATTAAAAATAATGTAGTTAAAAATTTAATGAATAAATATTTCAGTAACTACATCAAAAATAATAAAATATTTTTAACCACCGCTAGTGGTTTAGAAATGAGTAAGGCAAATTTAAGCAATGGTTTGATAAACTACACTATAAAAAATCTAAATTTTCCTATATCAATTCACGATATAAGAACATTATTTTTAAAAGAAAAGAGTAACATAAGTGAATTAGAAAAAGAAATATTTACTTTCTAGAAGCATTTACAACTAAAGTGAAAGCAGTTGTTAGTGTATCTGTTTGCTTTAATCTCCAGTATCTTCCAGCTACATTTGGTATATTTATAGAATAATTAACATTTGCTCCTACTGGATTTGTATTTACAAAATATTCACTAGCCTCATACCAAGTAACATTATCCGCAGAAACTTCTACTATAATAGGGTCGGAAGCATTTGTAGAACTACCAAAGAAAGTAAGATGGACATACATTATCATATTTGTAGAAGTGGAAGTCGCAGTTCCCCCTGCTGGAGTTGCTAATGTATCAACATTATTTAATATAGTATTAAATGTAGGCACAACGTGTAATGCCCCAGCGTCACTTACTTTTAATGCTCTTAATCCAGTTGGAGAAGTGTCTTTTCTACCATAAATACACACTTGTTGTGCTGATGTCAATTGGTCGTCTTCTCCAGAAGTCACCTTGGTATTCAAATCGGATAATGTTGCTTCTGTTGCCAATCCAGCACTATCCCTATCAATATCTACCATTAATCTTCCTTCAAAGTCAGTTTTAAGAGCTCGTAATCCACTTGGAGTAGCATCTTTTCTACCATACACTACAGTCTGTAATGCTTCTGTTAATGTGTCGTCATCACCTACAGTTAATTTTGTGTCTATAGAAGATAGAGAACCTTGGGCAACACTATCGCTTGTATTTAATGTAGATTGGTCACTTGCGATAACAACTGGAAAACTATCCAGCATAAGTTCTTGTCCTTTTACAAAATCTGCTATTTCGACTTCAACGTCTCCAGCGTTAGTAATGTGAATAGGGTGTAATTCTCCAGTTCCAGGGCCACTTGTAACTTCACCATAGACTAAAACTTGTTGGGCTTCTGCTAAAGTAAAATCGTTACCAGAAGTTATTTTAGTGTCAAGTGAAGCAGTATCTCCTGCTACTGTTAATAGTGTTGCTTCTGTAGCTAATCCTGTTGGATTTTCACTTGATACTAAATTTAAATTGCGACTTACATTATTAACACTCGCATCAAACCCTAAAATATTTATAGTAGTATTCAAAGTATTTATAGTAGCTCCACTATTACTAGAGACAACCAAAAATAAAACTTCTTCACTATCCGCTCCATCACCATTTACAGTTTTATCATTCAACTGTATTTTTCTATTGCTAAATGCTGTTTTAGGTTCCGCTTCACCATAGAAAACACATTCTTCTCCTATTCCTATAGTGTTATCATTATTATAGAGGTAATCTATTTTTGAATGATAAAATGGGCCAGCGTCACCTACTCCAGTTGGTTTGGTATATATATGAATAAATGGAATACTATCAATTCCACTATTTACATTTATAAATGCTTTAAAATATACTGATAGAACTTCTCCTAGTGTTATTATTTCTTGTGTTCCATCAAAATAATATAAATTAAATTTAGTCCCACCTACTGAATTAGTTAAATTCCATCCTTCTCTATTTTCTGGGTCTTCTTGAACTACGCAAGTAGTGTCTGCTTTCACAGCAGTTCCGCCAGCTGAATTCAAAAGAACTTGTGCGAAGCCATTATTAGTATCTACTGAATTACTAGATAAATCCACTTTTAATAATCCAGAGTTTGTTAGTGTAATTTCACTTAATTCATTAATATCATTTTTTCCTAAGACAAGTGACATTTAATTAATACAAAGAAAATTAAAATTAAAAATTATCTATAAGGGGACATAACACACCATTTATATTTACGTTTATTAGTGTATTTACTGCGGCTGCTCCAGCGTCAGGAATATAATTTACCATAACAACTGTTCCAGCAGAAATAAGAGCATTTATAGTGTAAGTCAATTGTTGATACACACTATTTATTTTAAAGTCACCAATACTATAATTTATTCCACTAGCATAATTCCTTTCAATAATTCTGATTTTTCCACTCATTCCAGTTCCAGCAATATTTACATCTTGTAACATAAGTTGTTGATTTGTTGGAACAAGATAAATAGCAGATTGAGAAACATTTGTTCCAGGTTCAACAGAAGCATAAATAGCAGTTTGTGTTGAATTGGTTACTGTTATCTGACCGGCATTTTGTTTTCCAGACCCAGTTGTTTCTACTATAACTCTATGAACTGCTTTGCCTTGAATAAAAAGTGGAAAGACGCTACCTCCACTTACTAAGTTATAATCTAATTCTTGTATAGTATCATTTCCATCAACATAAATTATTTTAACACTTCTTGCTCCAGTTCCAGTAGAATTATCATTGGCATTTGGATTATATATATATAAATCATCGGTCGCATCAACTACAAAGTTATAATTCTGTAACCCAACAGTTCTAGTAGTATTTGGATTAGTATCTTCAAGAAGACCTTTAATATTTACTTTAGTAAAATCGGTATGTATCCCTCGAACCATATCTACGTTCCAATCATTCCCAGTTCTATAAAGAGTTGTATCAGCATCAATCTCAATTCTACTGTTTAAGAACGTAGAAGCCGCAAACTGACTATGTAAAACACCAGCAGTAATAAGTGACAATTTTCCCTCTACTGAATTTGTGTTTAGAACTTCTACAGCATAAAATAAACCTTTTAGAGCAAATCTCTTATAGAAATATTCATCGGCACTTAGTGTTTTAGTAAATATTGTTTTTCTGTCATTATCAGATTGTGTAGGAGATTGATAAATATTAATTGTAGTTGCTACAGTTGCTTTTGAAGTAACATCAATAACACTACTATTTCCTACCCAAGTCAATTCGCTTTCATATCCTACAGTAGGAAAAGTTCCAGTAAAAGATGCTTGAGGATTATATCCATAGGGGCGTGGGTCTAATGATAAAGCCATTTATTATTTATAATATATAGTATTTTTTTATTTTTCAAAATTATTATCTCACCTTAGTTTATAAAAAATGTCCTCAAAAATTATTTCACTTGTTCCCACTAATGGCACTGAATTTAGCGTAACTGAAGGTCAAAAGGTAATCTTTGAACTTCCTCCTAATCTTGGTCTTGTAAAAGGTCGTGATAGTTATATTGCTTTAGACGTTCTCAATAATTCTGCTGACAAAAATCGTCTTGGTCTTGACCAAATGGCAGGAGCTTCATCTCTTATAAATAGAGTTGATATTTATAGTTTGCGTGACGGCACACATTTAGAAACACTTCAACACTATAATCAGATGATATCCTACGTAAATCAGTATTTATTTCAGGATAAAACCAATCTTCAGTCTCTTGAAGGTTGCGGACACGATGTTTATGCTGAGAAATTTGATACTGCTGGAGCCCATAAAAATACTCAGTTGTCAGCAACCCACGTAGAAGATGCTATTTTGTCACCAATTAATGGAACTACTGGAGCAACTATGTATTCTTTTAGAAGATATACTATACCACTCAAAGCAGGTCTTTTTGCTTGGTGGAACGATGAACGTCTTTGCCCTGTAGCTGCTTTCGGTGGTCTTAGAATTGAACTTACACTTGAAAGTCCTGAAAGAGCATTACACCAACTTCAAACTGGAGGAACAAATGATGGAGGTAACCCAGCAAGTATTGCTCCAGGAACAGCAGCCGCAGACGGTCTTAAAATGGACGATAAAGGAGCTGCTTATACAACTCTTACTACAACCGGAGATTTAACTATTGAAACTTCTGGATTAGCTGTAGGAAATAAAATCACTATTATTGACAGTAACAATGCCCCTGGGGTTGAAAGAACAATTCTTACATTAACTGAAGGTGGTGGTAAAGTTTCCCTAACATTTGCCCCTCAGTTAGACGCAGCCACAGATATTTCAGTAAGACTTACATCAGTATCAAGAGCCGCAAAAATCAAACCTCAGTTCCGTGTTGTTAGTGTAGCACCACCAAATGATTTCGTGTCACGTATAAGTGGAGGTTTCCAGTATCAATTTACAACTTGGGATTATCACACAAGCACTATTATTTCAACAAGCACTCAGCACCAAGTAGAATTGAACTCAGTAGCAACTAAAGCATTAGCAATTCAGAGTTCTTTCGTAAATAACGCAGATGAGAAAAAAGAAATGTTCTCAAGTTACTTCGCAGGTTCTGCTCCAAGACAAACAAACCTCAACTCTTATCAGTATTTCATTAACAACCGTCTTATGCCTGTAAGAAGTGTAAATCCACAACCAACAGAACACAAAGTAACTGCTATGAATGAACTTAAGAAGACTTGGGATAGTGTTTCAAGAGAAGCTCAGGATTTTGGTAACGACGATGGCAAGAATTTAGAAAAATACACAAATACTTTCTTAATTGGTCGCCAGTTAGCAAAGAAACCATATTACTATGACCTTAAGGATAGTGAAGGTCAAATTCGACTTGGATTTTCAGCAGCTCCAGGAGCGAACTATCAGGTCAATACTTTTGTATGGAATAATAAGGTAGTCAATGTAGGTGCTGGTGCTGAATTGAATGTTTTATTATAAATAAAAAAATATTCTATTTTTAATTTCTTGAGTTATTTTATAAAAAAAATGCCAGTTTCAAAAGTTTATTTTTCAATTCCTCCTGTAAATGATTTATCCACCAGTGAAAACGGAAATATTATTTCAGGTGGTTTTTCAAATGCCAAAGGTAACGGAAATATTAGATTTCAAATATCCGCTCAGGATAGACTTCTTGATACAAGCGATATGTATCTTACAGGACGTATAATTCACGTCAAAAGCGACCAGACACCTCTTATAGTTCCAGATGCTACAACCAAGGCAAATTACAATTTACAGAATGGAGCAAATATGTTAGCAGTCACTAACCAGAATATTTCTAATTGGGGTGGTGTTTCAAATATGGTTAAGAGAGTTATTGTTCAGTCAAAGAAAACATCAGTAAATGTTTCAGAAAACCGTAACTATCCTATGTATGTAAATGCCAGAACTGCTTGGACGCATTCTAAAGATGATTTCTTAGTATCTCCACTTATTAGAACTCAGGCTTCAGGAACTTATGCCAATGACATAAACAGAAAATCATCCTCTATGGGTAAAAAGAACTCTATGCCTAATGTTTCAACTCTTACTGAAACACACTACGGAAAACCTTTCTCATTCAAATTAGAAACTGCTCTTTTAGATAACATTAAAGAAGTCCATCTTGGTAACGAGTTTATGGGGGGCCTTGTAATAAATCTTGAATTATCTCAGGAAAATGGATTTTATTACAACAGATTTGAAAGCACAGGAACTAATCAGACAACCGCTTCTACCGGTGTAGCCGGTTCATATTACATAGTCAAAGACCTTAAATTAACTGGTCGTCTTTCAATCCCAACTCCACAAGATGTAGCAAGTTACAACTCACAGATGTTATTAGGAAGCAGATTTAATTTAATCAATGATGTTACTTCCTCAGTAAATAGTAACAAATATACACCAAATGTTTCAAGTGTTCGAAGTATCGTCAATCTTTACCTCGACCAAAATCAGGAAAATAACAGAGCAAAGAACGAAAGCAATTTCCGTGTCCCTCTAGGTCTTAGAGAATATTCGTCACAGAAAAACAATACAAGAACCCCTCAAGACTATGTAATTGAAGTTCAACCTAATTTACTTGCTACAAGTGACGAAGGAGGAGCAGTTATCAATCCAAGTGACGCAGGTAAAAAAGCTTCATACCAAGGAGATGCTGAAGTTCGTAACCTATTCCAGAGAGCAGTTCTCAACGGAGAAATCTCAGGAAAAACTGCTTGTAGTTTAGAACTTCAAAACGATGTTATTGACGAACAGTATAACGCAACAAGAGGAGGTGTTTCACAAGACAATGGTGTAGGACTTAACACAAAGGCAAATGCTATGGGTATTGGTATTGATTACACATTCCATATGGGAGAAACAAGTGACTTCCGTCAGCGTGATTATGACAACCTAATTAAATCTGGTGTTGCTTCTGGAAACGCCAACCTCCCAGCATCAAGAGCAACACTTAATGAAACAGTTCAGACATACGTCAAGAATACTTCCGCATTTGATAGCAAAACATTAATGATGTCACAGTAATTTTATTTTAATTTTCTATGTTTTAATTATAAAAAACAATGCCAAGTCATTACGGAAAAAGTAATAGTAAATCGATGAAAAAAGAAGAAGAAGAAGGAATACCATTTGACGAATTAAAAGAAGGTTCTCTTAAGAGAATGTTGAAAATAAAGAAAGATGACCCAAAATTGAAAATTGGGGAGTTACAGAAAATATTGAAAACAAAAGACGGAGAGAGTTTTATGTTTCGTGGTAATGAAATAAAGAAACTTACACCTCTTATGAAAAAAAGAGTTACATTAGCAATTACGCTAATTAGGTCAAGTAGAAAAAAATAGTTTTTAAAGTAAAAAGTTTATTAAAAGAGCTTTATTCATTCCTTTAGTTTCAGACATCATCGTGCCCCTGTAAGCAAGTTCTTCTCTTAACTGTGGAATTGTTTTATTAATGTATAAGCGAAGAAATTTAAATTTATCTTTATTAGAGTAACCATTAAAAAATTTCGTTTTATCCAATTCATTAAAAAAATCTTTGTGTGCTTCTAAAAATTCTTTAATTGCTTTAGTATCACTGTTTTTAGGTTTTTTCCTTAGAATTTTTTTAATATATTGTATATTTTGCTCTTCAGTCATCCCAGAGAACTTATTAGGTTTTGGTTCTGGTTTCTTTGGTTCAGATTTCTTTCGTTCTGGTTTAACATATTTTTCTACCTTTGGAAGTGGAAAACCTTTCCTTTTGAGTTCCATTATACGATTAATTAGTTCTGCTTTTTTCATTTTGCTGTAACTTCCTACTTCTTGTTTCATTTTTCGTAGGATTGCTTTGAGATTAGCAACTGGGTGAGTTTCTAGTATATCTTTCATATATTTATTAATCAAGATTTCTTTTTTTGTTGGTATCATTTTTTTTATAATAATATTTGTTTTAAAATGTCTAAATTAATCATTTTCATTCACCTGAGGTTGGTTACAAGAACTTTCACAACAGCATCTAATTTTACAATTAATAGATTTGATTATACGTGCTAATCCATTTAATAATTCTCTGATTAATAAAAGTTTTTTCATACTATATATTATCGTATATATTCAATGAGTAAAGAAATAGTATTTGTAAAATTTTCTCCTTCAACTAACCCTAAGAAAAAGTTGATGGCACAATTTTTTGATAAGGAAGGTAAAAAGGTAAAAACTACGCATTTTGGAAGTAAGCCAAATAAAGATTTCACAATTTATTCTAAAGAAAGTAAAGAAAAAGCAAACACAGAAAGAAACAAATATATTGCTCGTCACAAGGTTCGTGAAGATTGGAGCCAATCAGGCAAAACTACCGCAGGTGCTTTGTCACGTTACGTGCTTTGGGAAAAACCAACAGTTCAGGGAGGCAAACAAGCATATGCGAGACAATATGGCTTGAAAATTAAAAAGTGATAAAAAAGTGATAAAATGACGAAATTTTAGTGAAAAAAAAGGGTCTGAAATCCCAAGTGCGGAAATGCGGAAATGCGGAAACCAAACATAGTGCGTATTGAACCTGAGTGACGGAAAAGTGACCAAAGCGGTGATATTTCACATTTTAAACTAGGTCTGAAAATCCAACTGCGGATTTGCGGAAATGCGGATTTCAAACATAGTGCGTATTATTTGTAACTCATATCAAATATGATGTTGCGGTGTTCGTCGCTATGTTGTTCTGGTAACATCCCAAAAATATATTCGTAGATATTTTTTAATAAAACGTATTTGTTTGTAACTCCTTTTCTAGAGCATTTAATGTTATAATCCTTACAAATTGCTCTTAATCGAGCATTTTTTACACGTCTTAAAGTTTCTTGAAAGTCATAGATGTTGTTGATTGCTAGTAGGTTCATTTGTTCGTAATATTTTATATTGTCTATTCTTTAAGTGCTTTTTTATAAATGTAATTTTTTTTAACACTACTTAAAGAAATCACAATCCTTTAAGTCCCCCCAAATAAATATATATTTAGCCGAAAACTACTTAAAGATTAGCCAATATAGAATATCAAGAACAAAAGCGACAGAAATGGAAACCACACAGATTTTTGATATTCTAATTACAATCCTCAACAACGGAACTGAGAAATTATTTAAACAATTAGGTGTAACAGATATTCCCTCAGGTGAAGAGAAACTACGAAGTTTAAATTCAGCAGAAGTAAGAGATTTATATGAGGCAATCAGACCTACCCCTAAACCAAGAAAGAAGGTTATGAAATCCCCTTCAGCACAGGCACTTGCTGATTGTTTTGGCTCAGATTTAATTGAACCACATCTTTATATTAAAAAAGAAAACTTTAATTTCACGCGAAATTGGAAAAATGGTTGTCACCGACACACATATCTGCCTGATGATTATAATAAATTTTTTCATAATAAGAAAGGAGGGATGATGCCAAAGCGAAAGGATAAAGTTATTACACTAATTAAACATTATAATGAAATGAAAATGATGGGTAAAGGCAGTCTTAACTTAGGTGGCAGAAAAATGATTAGGGTTTATTGGCATAAACCAAATGAACCTCGACATTTTGTAGAAACCGAAGACTTTGGGATTTACCGCCTTTTTGATTTTATATATGATACGAATAAGAATGGTAACAACGGCAACCTCTTTCTTAATAAGTATCTTTGGATTGAATTTGTTGATGAATGTTACTGTAACTAAAGGCAAAAAATGCAGTAGGCACTATGTTTTATAATGCTTATGATTAATGTTTCACTGCCGATACGCATAATACTTAGCCGAACTCTCGGCATTGATTTTATAAAAAAATATTTTTTTCTTTTCTTTTATGTAGCAACGGTATATATTCTATTAAATATATTCCTTATCCTTAACAGTCACAAAATAATTCTAGAGTATAG
>Ga0208899_1000689_pt1 | contig 25080 bp, 45 predicted proteins | sample VirMetDEL_Nov_24_FD_184518 | JGI IMG/M metagenome (GOLD analysis project Ga0208899, IMG submission 184518) | Aqueous microbial communities from the Delaware River and Bay under freshwater to marine salinity gradient to study organic matter... | ecosystem: Environmental > Aquatic > Marine >... | reverse complement strand
TAAGACAAGCTGTCAGGATCGATCTGGATGATCATCTATAGGACAAGCTGTCAGGATCGATCTGGATGATCATCTATAGGACAAGCTGTCAGGATCGATCTGGATGACCATCTATTGACAGGCCCAAAGAATCGTATATATGCAACTTGTTCCCGTGAAATTCGGCTGGGTCGGTGCGCATTGCGTTCCTATCGCAAAAAACGGGGAGGTATGGGGAATCGCTTTTTAGGTCAGGGAGTCTTACCTATGCAAAACTGTCAGGATTAATGTGAATCCTCTTAACATAGGAAAACTGTCAGGATTAATGTGAATCCTCTTAACATAGGAAAACTGTCAGGATTAATGTGAATCCTCTTAACATAGGAAAACTGTCAGGATTAATGTGAATCCGATTTACATACCGAATCACTCAGGATTGTTCACGTTCACACAAAAAACACATTGTCAAATTTGAATATCACGTTTGGTTACAATCTGTAACAAATCGTTCACATTATCGAGTCAAGCTGTTGACAGGCATTTGTGAAGAATATTTCGATTCGTGTAACAATTTGTGATGTAAGAATCAGTAACAATTATCACAATATAGGAGTCAAGTAGTTGACAGGTAAAACGTGAAGTTTGTGTCGATTCGTTACAAAGAATTGACGTTACCGCTAACATTCGGATTCTGAGATATATGGATTCTGAGATGTGTGGGTTGAGGTACTCAGATACCCCACAAGGGAATTGTTCGCCTGACCCCCCACGAGGGAATTGTTCGGAATCACCCCCACGAGGGAATTGTTCGCTTGACTGATAGTGATCCGTGTAGTAGCCCTACGAGGGAAATGTTCGTCAGATACAGGAGATAAAGAGATGACAGAACTAATGTGCTTGGCTGTAGCTATCTTCTTCGAGGCACGAGGAGAGCCACACACAGGGCAGGAGATGGTAGCTGAGGTAGTAATGAACAGGGTGGAGCATGAGAGGTTCCCTGATACTATCTGTGGGGTAGTCTATGATGACAAGCAGTTCAGCTTCACCCATGATGGTCTGTCTGATGACCTTAAGGATTACCCACTACCAGAGGATCGTAGAATGGCTGGTAAAGCATTGATTCTAGCCCAGAACTACCTTGATGGTTATAGGCTGGGGAGCACTTCTACACACTATCATGCGGACTATGTAGAGCCTTTTTGGGTAGATCATTTTGAGGTGGATGGTGTTTTTGGTAGTCATGTTTTTTATACGTGTGGGGGTTTTTGCTAGTTGACCTTTTCTACGAATCGTTTATATAGATACTCAGACAGACAACGAAAGGAAATGAGATGCGGTATAGAGCTTACGGATGGGTACACACTGAAGATGTATCCGCTAAGTTTAGTGCAGTGTTGGTAGAGAGTGACTATGGTGTTCCTCGTAGTCCTACCTTCTGGGAGCCTGAGGACATTATGCTAGAATATGTAGAAGTTTTGGGTTGTGAGTTACCACTAAAGAACTTGACAGACAAACTGGAGAGTGCTCTATACGATCTTGTAGACGAAATCGAAGAATGGGATGGAGAGTAACAGATGCTTTATGTTCTGGTGCAGATAGAAGATGACTGTAAGTATGACACTCTTGTAGGGATTTTTCCTTGTAGTTGTGATGCTGAAAATTTTAGGGATACCTGTTTGGGGAGGAGGGATCGTTTTAAGATTGTAGGGGTGAAAGGTCACTGGGGTGATATTATGAACATCAGAAAGGAAGCAGGATGCTAGTAGAAAAGCTACGTAACTGGGAGAAGGTGTACCCAGAGGATGAAGATAAACCAGATGGTAGTCTGTACTATGAGGCTGCTGATCGTATTGAGGAACTAGAAGCAAACCTAGCTAAAGCTATTAACGCCTTGAAGTTCTATGGTTGGGAAGACGACGACCAAGGTGTTTATGCGGGTCGAGTACTGGAAGAATTGGGTTATAAGTTTCAGGGTGGTAAGTGATGATTGAACAGCATGTACGTGACACACTAAAGGAACTGAAAGATGAGCAATAAAGAGGCACAAATCCTGCATGATCTTATTATGAGTGATGGTTTTGATGACCTGATAGCCTACCGACTTGAGAAGTCATTGCGTTGGACCCTTCCAGAACTTACTAAGGTAAACATTGAGACTGATGATGATCTGGAAGATGTTACAGAGTGGTTAAGGTACTGTCGTGCTCTTGTCACTGTGTTAGAGTGGTTTACAACCAAGGATTACTCTGATACTACTAAAGAACTGAACCGAATCGAAGACAAACTCAAGGGAGTATACCTATGAACACGCTTGATAAAGAAACCGTAAAGTTTAAGCTCAACCAGATCGGCTATGGTAAGGAGTTTGTAGTCATTTTTTACAAGGTAAACGGAGAACAACGTAAGATGCGCTGCATGATGGAGCCTCCTACTGGTGAACCTAAGAACCCTAACGTAGTACCTGTAATGGACTTGGATAAGGGTGCTTGGCGTAGCTTTAAGGTGGACAGTGTAGCTTTTTTGGGAGAGGTACAATGAATACCTACAACTTTGACTTTGAGTGGCTTGATGATGTCTACTATGTAGACGCTGAAGTAATCAAGCATGGTGAGGCTGATGCAGAACCTGATGGTAGTTTCACACCTATGGAACACCCCATCTTTGGTATCACTATCACTGACTGCTGTGGAGAAGAACTGGAGTATGCTGATGATGTTCTGGTTGACATTGCCACACAGATACTAAACAACCTTTACTGGTTTGAGATGCAAATGGAGGAAGACTGATGGATGATAGACTGACCTGCATCAGCACAAGACTGAAGGAACTCAACAAGGAGATCAGTGACCTTGAGTGGAACTGTGATGGATTACCACTAGGACCAGACAAACTACAAGCTCTATACCTTGAGCGTGAACACCTCGAATACCTGCTACATAAAGGAGACTCGTATGTCCCAAACTTCTGAAAGGAAAACTTAATGACTGAGCAAAAGAAAGTGTCCCAAACTTCTGAAATCATCAAAATGTGCGAGAAGCTGGCTTCCAAGTACAAGGCACCACAACACTATGACGATCTAGTGCAAGAGGGTGTTCTGGCCTGTTATGAAGTCTTGGCTCAGGATGATGACCCACACCCTGCTCAACTGTGGCGCATGGCTAATCGTCGTATGTATGACTACCTAAACTTCGACACAAACCCCATGAGCATCCCTGCTAGTGACACTGCTCGTAAGGTGTCTAGGGGCACAGGAGAGATTACAGGAAACTACTCAGAGGCTGGTATTCAGCACCTAGAGCGTACCCTGAGTTATGAGGTTGTTGAGATGGATGACTTCATGGCTTTTGCACCAGATCATGCAGAGGAGTATGAGGATAAGGACTATGCTGCATACGTTATGAGTGTTGCAGTAACGACACTAACTGAGGTAGAAATGGCAATCCTGAAGGCTCGGTTTTTTGAGGATAAGTCTCAAGAGGAACTAGCTGATGAGTATGAAGTGTCTCAACAGACTATATCTAGGTGGGAGGACGAGATGATGAAGAAACTACGTAACAATTTGTGAAGTGTGAAGCTCAAGAAAAGGTTGCTATAGTAAAGTACCCCTCTAAGAAAGACTCGTAAGAATTAATCTTAAGAATTATCTCTTAGTATTAATAATCATACTAAGATTAGAATCTTAAGTATTAATCTTAAGAAGGAGACTGAAGAATGGATGAAGAACAAACTAAGACAGTAAATGTGGTAGCTACAGAGGTCTTTAGGGAGTTGCTTGAGAAGCATAAGGATGAACTACCTACAGAGTATGAAGAAGTATCACTTATGGGTAGTTGTTATGGCTATATGCTGTTCTTAGAGCTTCTTGGATATGATATGTCCGCTGTAGGTAAAAATGCTAGTGATGGTGTAGCTAAACTTGAGGAGATGATTTCTGTAGAAGACGAACTACCAGATGACATCTATGAATCGGACTCACTAGGATTTACACCACATGACTGAAGATACATTAGGAATTATCGGAGTTGAGGAGGTAGTTGAGCATGAAGATGGCTCTGCTACATACACCTTCCACTTTGAAGATGAGACAAGGGATAAGATTGCAGAGATAGGGCTTGAGTTTATCTTGTACTGTGCTATCTATAAGTGGGACATACGTGATGCCCTAGAATCACTTAAGAAGGAGACTGACATTAGTGACTGAGGTAATACATAAGCCTTGCCCATTTGTCTCGTGTGGCTCTTCCGATGCCTTCGCTTACAATGTCGAGAAGATGACTGGTAAGTGTCACTCATGCCATCGTGGCTATCCAAACCGTGACGAGAAGTATGACTGGGCTGAGGAAGAGTACCCTACGAGGGGCTTCACACCAAAAGCAATAGAAGAGGAACTACCAGTGTTTGATGATGTAGTTGATAAGAAGGAGAGCGGTAAGTTTGTAGCTTCTCGTGGTATCACCAGTAACGTGATGGAGTTCTATGGTGTTAAGACCTACGGAGAGGATCGTCAAGAGTATCCCTATCCTAGTGGTGGTATTAAGGTACGTAAGTTCCCCAAAGAGTTCTACGCTAAGAATGGGTTTCGTGGTAATGAACTATTTGGTATGAACCTGTTTCCTGCTGGTAGTAGTAAGATGGTGACTGTGGTGGAGGGTGAGGTTGATGCTATGTCTGCCTTCCAAATGCTGTCTCAGGGTAGTTCCTACAAGAACCCTGTAGTATCTCTGCCATCAGCTACACCAAGCGGTAAACTGTGGGAGAAGACTAGGGGCTGGTTGGAGAGCTTTGATAAGATCATCCTGAGTGTGGATAATGATGAACCGGGACGTAAGGTAGCAGAGATCATGTTCGATCTGTTCCCCGGTAAGGTCCACATGATGAACCACGGTCAGTATAAGGATGCCAATGATTTCCTGATGGCTGGTAAGGAGCGTGAGTATAAGTCTGCATGGTGGGCAGCTAAGAAATACTCTCCTGCGGGCTTTACAAGCGGCGCTGAGGACTGGCTTAAGGCTGTTAGGGATGAGACCCCTTACGAGTACACACCCACGCCTGTGGAAGCTCTGAACAAGGTTATGCGGGGTTGGATCAAGGGCGGTATCACAGTGGTTAAGGCACCACCGGGAGTTGGTAAGACCAGCCTCTTCCGTTATGTCCAACACGATCTTGTACGTAACAAGGGTAAGGTTGTGGCTAACCTAGCTATGGAGGAGATGAAGAGTACTACAGCACGAGGCATGGCTACGTATGAGTTGGGCTACAATGTAAACACTGAGGAAGATCAGAAGACGAATGGTATTACTGATGATGAGTTTGAGAAAGCCTTGTTGGATGTAGTTGGGGAAGAGAAGTTTGTGTCTTTTGACATTGACCCACATGACCCGCTAGAGAGTACCTTGAAGCAATGTAAACACGCTATTACTATCTATGGTGCTGACTACATCTTCATTGACCACCTACAGCGTCTGGCTTATCTGAGTGGTGTGGATGGTGCTACAAGTGCTCTCACTGAGTTGGGTGTTAAGCTGGTGGAACTATCTAAGCGTAGGAATGTTGGTATTATCTGTATCTCTCATGTTAATAATGACGGACATACAAAATATGCTAAGTCTGTTGAAGAAGAAGCTATCGTATTGCTGGAGCTACAGCGTGATAAACTGGCTGAGGATGCAGAAGAGAAGAACACGACACACTTGACTGTGACCAAGAACCGACCCTTTGCTACCACTGGACCTGCTGGTATGCTACGTTATGATGTAGAAACTACAATGGTTCAAGAGTACACTGGACCTGCTGAACCTGAGACACCTAAAGATGAAGGAGTACCTTTCTAATGACTTCCAAGATGAAATTCTACGAGTTTAGCCAAAATAACAGCGGAGGTTCTTTTGATGTAGATGAGAAAATCTGCCACCGACTTTTTATTGAAGCAGAAAGTGAAGGGGAAGCTATTAAAAAAGCAGAGATCATCGGGGTCTACTTTGATGGTGTAAACAAGGGGATAGATTGTCAGTGTTGTGGTGATCGTTGGTACGGTTGTGATGAGGTAGAGTTCCCTCACTATTCTGGGGAAGAAAGTATTGAAGGTGTAGCTCAGTTCTACGCAGATAGATATGGTTGGACGACCCCAGACGCTCGTATCTTTTACGTGGATGACTCTATCAAAGAGGTGTTTATTAAGAAATGAGAACGATAGTAATTGACTCAGAGAGTGATGGTCTAGCCTATGACTGCACTAAGTTACACGTCCTAAGTTACACTAGAGATGGGGAGACCTACCATAGCACTGGTGACTATGACGACATGAGGGCAGTTCTTGATAGTGCTGATCTTATCGTTGCTCATAATGCTATCAGACATGACATGGTGGTGTTCAATCGTATCTTGGGGGTTCCTATGGACTTCCGTAAGTGGATAGATACTCTGGCCTTGTCTTGGTATCTGTATCCAGATCGACAGAAGCATGGTCTGGCAGAGTGGGGACTTGATCTTGGTGTAGCTAAACCGAAGGTGGATGACTGGCAGAACCTTAGCTATGAGGAGTATGCACACAGATGTGAGGAAGATACTAAGATTAACTGGTTGCTATGGAAGAAGATGGAACGGAGGTTAGAGGAAATTTATGGATGAGGATAAGGTCTACTGGAACGCTAAAAAAATTTGGATAACTAAAGAGGATATGGAGTGCCTAAAGTTTTACCAAGCTCACTCTCGCCTTGATCTTGACCTAGATGAACAACCAGAGACTAAGGAAGACTGTAAGAGGCAAATGGAAACCTTCAGGAAACTGGCAAGGGGTCTTGACTTAGCTTGTTATGACAAGGATAGATATAGTAATAGCGCAGATAGAGCTTACTATAGGATGAAAAACCTTCTCCCTATTTTTGATCTTGAAGTTGAGTGGGAGTATCATAGTGACGGTCTCATAAGGTTCCTGAATCCTAAAGGAAAACCTTTGATTTACTCCCTTGCTACTGGTAAGTGGCGTCAGGAAGGTAAGTCTAAGTGGTATAAATCTTCTGGAATAGAGTCTTTTGTAGAGAGGTATATTGAAAAGTGAATGACAACACACTCAGGTTCATCAACTACCTTGGCTTCAAGATGGATTGTCTTAGAGAGCAAGAGGCTAACCCGCTCACTCTGGATGTAGCTAAGTGTGAGGACTACCTAAACCAACTAGAAACAATGAAAGGAGAGAAAGTAGAAGCTCTTAAGGAAGCAATGCCTAAGAACCCTATCACCAAGAAGAAAGACAAGCCAAAGGTAATCTACAAAGCTGATGGTAGTCTTAGTAAGCATGGAGAGACTTGGTTTGCACTACTAAGAGAACTCAAGATGCCTGATGATGTGCAGACAGTGATGTATGTAGACAGCTATGAGGATGGCAACCCAAACTCTACTGAGCAAGTAAAGCAATGGCTTTTCTCTCTTGGTTGGGAACCTAGAACATGGAAGTTCATACGCAACAAGAACACTGGTGAGGAACGTAAGATTGAGCAAGTACGTAAGAATGGTCACCTATGTCCCTCTGTACTAGAGCTAGTGTCTAGGGATAAGGCTATCGAACTGCTTGATGGTCTTACTGTTATCAGTCACCGTATAGGCGTCCTCAAGGGCTTCCTGAACAACGAGAAAGACGGTAGGGTAGTGGCAGGTGCGGGAGGCTTCACTAACACTCTCAGGCTTCAGCACAGAGCGCCTGTGGTCAATCTACCGGGAGTGGAGGCTGCCTATGGTGAGTGGTGTCGTGGTGTTCTTGTAGCCCCATCTGATGATACTGTCTTGTGTGGTGCTGACGTTAGTAGCTTGGAGGATATGACTAAGAGACACTACATCAAACCACTAGACCCTGAGTTTGTAAACGACATGAGTAGGGAGGGATATGATGCTCACTTAGACTTGGCCTTACACGCTGGTGCAGTAACACAAGAGGACATCGACAAGCACAATGCTGGAGAGATCAACCTCAAGAGCCTACGCAGTAAGTACAAGGCTGCTAACTATAGTTGTGTATATGGCGTAGGAGCGCCTAAGCTGGCCCGTGAGACAGGTATGAAGGAGAAGGAGGCTAAGGCACTCATAGAAGCCTATTGGGACCGTAACTGGGCTGTTAAGAAGGTGGCTAAGGATCAGTATGTGAAGACCCTCAAGGATGGTAGTATGTGGCTTAAGAACAGTGTCTCAGGCTTCTACCACAATCTGAGGTTTGACAAGGATCGTTGGTCAACTACAAACCAGTCTACAGGTGTCTATGTCTTTGACCTCTGGGTTGGCTTCTGTAGGGCTATGGGTCTTGAGATTAGTATGCAGTACCATGATGAGATATTGTTTACTGTGAAGAAGGGTGATGAGGATCGTGTCAGTAAAATACTGCATGAGGCAATGAAGAAAGTGAACGAAAGGTTGAAGCTAAATGTGACGATTGAGATCGAAGAACAGTATGGACTCTCATACGCATCCGTGCATTGAGTCTTTGGTGCAACACTGATTCGGAAGTTACACTTTTTGTGAGTAAAGTCCGAGAAAAGGTTGCTATAGTTATATACAGAGGGCAACAGGAGAAACACATATGCAGTTTGATTATGACAGGATTAAAAAGCTAGAGGAACCAGTTGCAGAACTGTTCCACATGGAGGGGTGCCCAGATGAAGTTTGCCTAAACATTTATCACAAAGATCGGAGTACTGTCACAACATTGTACTATGATGGGGAAGTGTTTAGCCAAGATGCCTTTCCCGCTGGTCTTGACAGCATCAAGAAACTCTATAAGGGTGACAAGATCGCCATTACGTTTTAATCAAGGTAAGGACTAAAAAATATGCCTAAATACACAATGGAAATGGTACTGGAATACGCTAAGATTTTCCCTGAGAACGCAGACATGGGCAACCCAGATGGTCCTCGTGCAGCACAGGCGGTACACCAGAAGGGGGGTCAGTACACTGTCAACTGTTACTTCACCTCTGAGGATCAGATTCAAGAACTTGTAGATGGAGGTCTTGACCTACACCCAATGAACAGTGATCGTATCAAGGAAGGTAATGAGGCGTTTGGTATCGGTAAATACATCACACTAAAGCGACCATTCCCTGACAACATCAAGACCTTTGAGAATAAGAATGGTACAGTGGAGGTCAACTATGGTGGAGCACCGGGAGTAGTTAATCTTACGGAAGGTCCAGAGAATAAGCGTTGGTGGTCTTATGGGGAAGATGGTCTGATTGGTAATGGTTCACGGGCTATGGTTCAGTTTGAAACCTACAGTCAGGGTGCTGGAGTACGACTGAAGAATGTAGGTATCCTTGAACGTGTGGAATACGAAGTTCTAGATAGTGACCCTAATGATGAACTTTTTGACATGGAGAATGTAGCATGAATGATGACTGGGTAGAGGTATTTTCTTTTCACCATTGGAACTCTGATGGGACTGTCACTACTAAGTCTATCCGAGGGAATGCAGTTAACCTTAATCAGCTTGCAGAGGCTTTCTACGGGTTCATACAGTCTGCTGGGTATGGTTATGTGACTGGAGTGGCTATCGAAACTGACAGCGGTGAGTTTGGTACTGATGCCTAAGATGACATTCACAGTGTCTTACGAGGAGGAAGAGTTTGGCAAGGGAGAAATCTCTTGCTACTCTCGTGAGGTAGATGACTTGGACCCTTATGACTTCTTGTGGTTTGTAGTTAAACAGGCAGAGCTTGCAGGTTATGACTTTAAGGACTTGCAAGCATTCACTTCTGATGGAAAAGTGTATAGGACGGAACCTTAATGCTAGAAGCTAAACTCGTAGCAGTAACACAACCAGTAGTAGGTACCCCTGCAAGTAATGCTGAAGACCTCGTAGCTTTCTGTGCTCGTGTCTCTAGTGGTCGTGAGTATGAGGATCGTGGTAAAGACTATCAAGGCTTGCTTAAGTATTGTATCCGTAACAAGCACTGGTCAATCTTTGAGATGGCTAACGCTGTTGTAGAGGTTAAGGCACCTAGGGACATCTCACGTCAGCTTCTTCGGCACCGTAGCTTTAGCTTTCAGGAGTTTAGCCAACGGTATTCTGATGATATTGAGTTCTGCGAACGTGAATTTAGGCTTCAGGATAAGACTAACAGACAGAACTCTATTGAGGATGAGAAACTACAAGACGACTGGGGTCACACTCATGCTTATTGGTTTGGACAGCTAGCATCTCATTATTCAAGGATGATTGAATCTGGAGTAGCTAAAGAGTGTGCTCGTGTGGTTCTACCTGAAGGTCTTACTATGAGTACTCTCTACGTCAACGGCACATTACGTTCTTGGCTACACTATCTTGAGGTAAGGGATGACATTGGGGTAACACAGAAGGAACACGTAATGCTTGCACGAGAGATACGTAAGGCACTTGAACCTGCTTTCCCAACTGTACTAGGACTAAAGGATTCTGAGTGATGTTTGTAGATGTCGATGTTGTATTCACACCTAACTTCAAAGAGAAAGAGTTAAAATTAACTGTGAGTTATTGGGATCATGTAGGTGACCTTCACCAAGACTACTCTTATATCACTAAAGAAATGCTTAAGGAGGTGTTAGAGGGTGACAATGAAGCCTGATCTGGTAAACAAGTGTCTTATTGATGGTGATATTGTAGCCTACCGATGCTCTGCTGCTACTGAAGATACGATAGTTGAGGAGACTTACAATTATGTAGATGAGGTTATGTCACACATCATAGGTGAAACCGTAGTTTTTTCTATGGGTGACTCAGTTAAGACCTATCTGACTGGTAAGAGCAACTTTCGTTATACTATCGCCAAGGCAGCACCATACAAGGGTAACAGGAGTGGTAAGCCTAAACCTATCCATCTTACAGCAGCAAGGGACTATTTAGTGAGGGAATACGGAGCAATCATATCACAAGGCTGTGAGGCAGACGATCTTATCGCTATGGAGGTTATGAAGGGTGATCCTGAGAGTACAGTGATTGCTAGTATCGACAAAGACTTTAAGACTGTTCCTTGTTGGATGTTTAACTTTGTGAAGAACACTTGGGAGTATTCTACAGAATGGGATGCACTTAAGTGTTTCTACACTCAGGTGCTTACTGGTGATAGTGCTGACAACATCAAGGGCATTCATAAGGTTGGACCCAAGACAGCAGAGAAGATACTGGATGGTGCTACTACTGAGATGGAACTGTACAAGAAGTGCGTAGATGCTTACGAAGGGGATACTGATAAAGTTTTAGAGAATGGTCGTTTGTTGCACCTTCAGCGTTACCCTAAGCAACTGTGGGAGCCACCTAATGCCGATCAAGACAAGTAGTGCTAAGGGAAAGGGTAGGAAGTTACAGCAACTTGTGAGGGATAAGCTCTTAAGTTTGTCAGATACTTTTAGGGAAGGTGATATAGAGAGTACTGGCATGGGTCAATCTGGTGAGGATATTCAGTTAAGTCCCCATGCTAGAGACCTGCTACCAATCTCTGTAGAGTGTAAGTCACACGCTAAGTTTGCTGTCTACAGTATCATTGACCAGTGTAAGAGTAATTGCCCTGATGGTTGTGAACCTGTAGTTGTTCTTAAGGCAAACTATAAGAAACCTGTTGCAGTTATCGACTTGGACTACTATATTACCTTGGAGAAGCACCGAATGAGGAATGAGAGGGACTATGGATAGTAAACAGAAAATCCTAGTGTGGAAGGTAGAGGCTGGTCCCTTTGGTCCTGATGATCTTGATGAGGAATACCTAGTGACTGGCAATGAATATGTGGTTACCCTTCTAGTAAGTGACCCTGATGATCCAGATAACTACGGAGACTTAGACTTGTGGTTTCCTACCTTTGATGATTGCTATAGTTTCTGTAGTGATTTACATAAATCTATGGAGCCTTTGGAGATAGAACTGTAATGGAACAGATAACTTTTTGGGTAGTAATTGGTATTGTATGTATAGTGGCATGGTTTATAGGAGCTTGGTTGGCTGATGACTAAAACAGTAGTAGTATGGAGTTGTGCTCATGCAGACCCATCAACAGATAATGAACGGTTTAATTGGTTGGCTTCCTTTCTGTATGACCTAAAGCCTGATATGTGTGTTGACTTAGGGGATGGAACTGATATGCGTTCCCTTAATACTTATGATACTCGCTATCCACAGGCAATCGTCAACCAGAACTATGAAGAGGATATTAATAGCTACAATGATTCTCAGGAGCGTCTACGTTGGAAGTTTCGTCACTCTAAGAAGAAGCGTCCTTTCTGGGTAGGCTTTGAGGGTAATCATGAGAATCGTATCAAGAAGGCAATAGCACATGACCCAAGACTTGAGGGACAAAGGTACGGGGTATCCTTCAGCCATCTTCAAACAAGCCACTGGTTCGACGACTACCACGAGTACTCTAATTCCGCGCCCTCCCTCGTTAACTATGATGGTATCATCTACGGCCATTATGTCGCTAGTGGCAATTATGGCAGTGCTCTGTCAACTAAGCATCATGGCTATTCTCTTGTTGAAAAACTGGCCTGTAGTGCTACTGTTGGTCATAGCCATAAATTCAATTACTACCATAAAGCTGATGCACGTCCTGTACCGCTTAATGGTCTTGTGGTGGGCTGCTTCAAGGGAAAAGAAGAGGCTTGGGCAGGTCAGGCTAATCAAGAATGGCGTAAAGGAATTGCTGTGAAACGGTATGTAGAAAATGGTAACTACGACCTACAGTGGATTTCTATGGATGCACTACGGAGGGAATATGGATGAGTAAGAGGAGTGACTTTGAGAAAGTACCTAAAGACTTCTACCCAACTACCGATCCTAGAGCTATCCCTGAACAGATGGTGAAGTTCTTGAGGGGTAAGACTTATGCAGAGCCTTGCTATGGAGAAGGTGACCTAGAAGACCTGCTTATGGATGTAGCTACCTGTAATTGGCGTAGTGACATCAGGGAGACTGTAGGTAGTTCTGAGGTGATGGATGCTATGTGCCTATCAAAAGAAGATATTGCTAGGTGCGACTTGATAGTAACTAACCCACCTTTTTCTAAAGATGTACTCTTACCCATGATTGACCATTTCATTAGCCTTAAACCTACTTGGTTGCTTCTACCTGCTGACTACATGCACAATAAGTACTTCAGTGGCTACATGAGTAGGTGCCGTAAGGTAGTATCTGTAGGAAGACTTAAGTGGTTCAAGGATAGTAAGCATACATCTACAGATAACTTTGCTTGGTACTTCTGGCCTAAAGGCGCTACAACAGATGGGGTGACATACTTCTATGGTAGATGAAAGATACTACGTACAGTACGATAAGGTGTCTAATGAGTGGGAGGTATGGGAGAACAACGGTAAGTTCTGTTTCCCTACATTTATCTGCTCCAGTGACAACAAAGAGACTTGCCTTTTTATCCGGGATGCACTAAACAGTTTCCCACACGAACTAGAGGATTACTTATGATTACACACGAAGACATCGAAGCCTTTTCTGATAGCTATGCCTATTGGACTGAGCCTGACAATCACTATGCAACTCCTATGGAAATGGTTAAGTACTTTAAGAAGTTTACTGGTCAGGATGGTACCCCACAACTATACTCTCGCTTGATTATGGAAGAGTATGATGAGTGGAAACAAGAGTTGCTACAGATCAATGGAGACCGTACATCAGAACTCAAAGAACTTGCTGACTTAGTGTATGTGATCTATGGATATGCCTTGAGTAAGGGGTGGAACCTAGACGAAGCTCTCTATCGTGTTCATGTGAATAATGTATTGCGGGTGACCCAACCTGACGGTACTATTAAACGGCGTGAAGACGGAAAGATTATGAAGCGCGAAGATGCACCTAAAGTACGACTGGATGATTTGGTATGAGGGTGCTTGTTTGTGGGGGTAGGGATTACGGATATAAGTGGGAAGGTGGTAAAAAGATTGTCGATTACGATGTTATCAATAAAGCTATAGACATAGTAAAAGAAGTTAAACCCTCTTATCTTATTCACGGTGGTGCTACGGGTGGGGATGAAATAGCTGTGTATACTGCAAAGGCTCTTGACCTGCCTGTAGTTTGTTTCTCTGCCGACTGGAAAACCCACGGTAAAGCTGCTGGACCTATTCGTAACCAAAAGATGCTTGATGAAGGTAAACCAGACCTTGTAGTAGCTTTCCCCGGTAGCTCAGGCACAGCAGATATGGTACGTAGGGCAAATAAAGCTGGAGTAGAGGTTAAGGAAGTGAAATGAACTTGATAGTACGGTACTGGAACTACCTAAAGACTTGGCGATACCACCGACAGGTAATCAAAGAGTTGAACCAACTGACGGACCAACAACTAAAAGATATGGGCATCAACCGTGGCGACATTGATCGTCTTGTGTGGCTTGAATCAGATAAACAAAAACGAGGAACTAAATGAGTAACTACCTGCCTACTGATTATCAAAACTTTATCGCACTTTCTCGTTATGCCCGTTGGCTTCCTGAAGAAGGTCGTCGTGAGAACTGGGGTGAGACTGTAGCACGATACTTCAAGAGCATTGTAGAGACTAAGACAGAACATCGGGAACTTATTGGCGAGCTTGAGAACGCTGTTCTTGACCTTGAGGTAATGCCCTCTATGCGATCCCTAATGACTGCAGGTAAAGCAGCAGACCGTGACAACACTTGTATGTACAACTGTAGCTACCTGCCTGTAGATGATCCTAAGTCTTTTGATGAGGCTATGTTCATTCTACTGTGTGGCACAGGAGTAGGCTTCTCTGTTGAACGTCAGTATATCTCTAAGCTACCAGAGGTACCTGAGAAGCTCTACAACAGCGACACAGTGATTGCAGTTAAGGATAGTAAGGAAGGCTGGGCTAAAGCATACCGTCAACTCCTGAGCCTTCTCTGGGCTGGTGAGGTGCCTAAATGGGATGTATCTAAGGTTCGTCCTGCTGGTGCTAAACTGAAAACCTTTGGTGGTCGTGCTTCTGGCCCTGCTCCTCTTGTTGATCTGTTCAACTTCACTATCTCTAAGTTCCGAGGTGCTACAGGACGTAAGCTGAACTCAGTAGAATGTCACGACATCATGTGTAAGATTGGTGAGGTTGTAGTTGTTGGTGGTGTACGCCGCTCTGCTATGATCTCTTTGAGTAACCTTTCTGATGATCGTATGCGTCACGCTAAGTCTGGTCAATGGTGGGAACATCAGGGTCAACGTGCTCTGGCTAATAACTCTGTGGCCTACACTGAGAAGCCTGACGTAGAGACATTTATGCGTGAGTGGACAGCACTAATTGAGAGTAAGTCTGGTGAACGAGGCATCTTCAACCGTGTAGCATCACAGAAGCAAGCTGCTAAGAATGATCGTCGTGATCCTAACTTTGAGTTTGGTACTAACCCTTGTAGTGAGATTATCCTGCGGCCATATCAGTTCTGTAACTTGACGGAGGTAGTTGTACGTGCTACGGATACGATTGAAGATTTGGAGCGGAAAGTACGCTTGGCTACTATCTTGGGTACAATCCAATCTACCTATACTCACTTCCCTTATCTGAGGAAAGTATGGCAGAAGAACACTGAGGAAGAGCGGTTGCTAGGGGTAAGTCTTACAGGTATCATGGATAATCCCCTGATGACTACAAAGAACCAAGGGCTAGAAAAGACACTAGAGCATCTTCGTAATTTTGCTATTTCTACAAATGCTGAGTGGGCTGAACGTCTTGGTATTCCTGTATCTGCTGCTACCACTTGTGTCAAACCTAGTGGGACTGTTTCTCAACTTGTCGATAGTGCATCTGGGATTCACGCTCGCCATAGTGCTTATTATGTTAGGACTGTACGCGGTGATAACAAAGACCCCCTGACGCAATTCATGAAAGGTGAAGGAATTCCCTATGAACGTTGCGTGATGAAGCCTGATACTACCACAGTGTTTAGCTTCCCTGTTAAGGCTCCAGAGGGTGCTATCACTCGTAATGATATGACTGCTGTTGAGCAACTAGAGACTTGGTTGATGTATCAGCGTCATTGGTGCGAGCATAAGCCTAGTGTGACTGTTAGTGTTAAGGATAATGAGTGGATGGATGTGGGAGCTTTTGTCTACAAATACTTTGATGAGATGTCTGGTGTGTCCTTCCTTCCTTATGATGGTGGTACATATCAACAGGCACCCTATCAGGAGTGTTCTAAGGAAGACTATGAGGCATTGCTTGAGAAGTCACCTACAAGTATTGACTGGTCTAAACTAGGCGAGTATGAAGCTGAAGACAACACATCAGGTATGCAGTCTCTTGCTTGTAGCTCTGATGGTTGTGAGATCGTAGACTTAACGTAACATGAAAACACCTTGTATTAAAGTCTGCAAGGTTCTTGACGGTAAGTGCTTGGGCTGTGGTCGTACCTTAGAACAGATACGGCTATGGTCCAAGTACACCGAAGAGGAGAGGGAAAGGATAATGAAGATGACTGAGATGGAAAAGCTCTTGAAGGATTTGTTTAGTCTCCTTGACCGAGAGGAAGTTAATGATGATGGTGAATTACGTAGGGTGACACGAATATACTGCGCAAGAGAAGCTGATCGGATAGTCCTTAATAAAGTTCTTAATGATCTAAAAATTATGGTGTCCTAATGAGCTTCTACACAGTAATCTCAAGGAATAACTGTCAATACTGCACAATGGTGCTAGAAGACCTATATGAAGCAGGGGAACGACCAATAGTCCACCATGTAGATAAAGACCCCTCTATCAGGACACTAATGCTTATGGCTGGTCTTAAGACTGTACCTCAAGTGTTTGCACCTGATGGTTATCATATTGGTGGTTATGCTGAGACAGTACAGTGGCTACTAGATAAAGAGATGGATGATACTAATGATCCTTATTGAAGGTACATAAAGTGCAACAGAAGCCTAAACCCAAGACACGTCGAGTAACTACCAAACATGATGCTGGTAAGAAATCCTTTGAGTTGCTACCTAAGACTGAAAACCAGAGGCTCTACATAGAAGCCCTTAGTGAGTGTAATCAAGTTGTAGTTATGGGGCCAGCAGGTACAGGAAAGACTTATGTTGTAGCCACCTATGCAGCTAGTGAGTATAACCTAAAGAACATTGAAAAGATCGTCATCACTAGACCTCATGTAGCTGTAGGTAAAGACATTGGGTTCCTTCCCGGTACACTAGAAGAGAAATGTGCTCCGTGGGCCTTACCAGTCATTGACGTACTAGAGAAGCATCTAGGAAAGGGGGTTGTAGAAACAGGACTGAAGAATGGTAATATCGAAACTGTACCACTAGCACTCATCCGAGGGAGGTCTTTTGACAACACACTAATCATTATTGATGAAGCACAGAACCTAACAGTGGAAGAACTCAAAGCTCTAGTCACTCGTGTAGGGGAAGGCTCTAAGTTGGTAATCAATGGGGATGTACAACAGTCTGACCTTAAGCAAGGAGATGGGTTGACAAAGCTAGTACACCTTGTTAAGAAGTATACTATGCCAATCCCAGTAATTGAGTTTGGTGTAGACGACATCATAAGGAGTGACGTAACAGCCCTATGGGTTAAGACGTTTATGGCTGAAGGCATCTAAAGTGAGGTACTACGAATATATGCTAGAGAAGAACAAAGAGGGTTATGACTTGACTGAGTACTTTGAGGAAGAAGAAGTTACTTGGGGTCGAGAGCCTGACAACGTAAACCATCCAAGTCACTACAATGAGTCTGGTATAGAATGTATTGAGGCTATTGAGGCTTCTCTTGGTGCGGAGGGCTTTCAGGCTTACTGTAAGGGGAACTGCATGAAATACCTATGGCGATACCAATACAAGAATGGACTTGAGGACTTGCAGAAAGCTCGTGTCTACCTAAACTGGATGATTGAATCAATGGAGAAAGCAAATGAGTAACAACCTAAAAGCATTTATTGTAGCCTTCCTTACAGGCACCCTAATCCTGTTTGCTGCACAGAAGGCTCTATCTGATGAGTTGGATAACTGTCAGAACTTTGCTAATCGTTATGTAGGTCCAGTAACAGATGCTCGTGATGCAGGTACACCACCAGAGGTAATCTTCCAGCAACTTGTTATGGTAGGATTTAACCCTGAAGGTGCCTACAACCTAGTCCAGACTGTCTACCTACTACACAAAGACAGTAGTAAGGAAGAGGTACTAGCCAGCTTTATGAATTGGTGTGTAGGTGAGGGTGTATGATTTTAGACCTTCTAGTGATTGCTGCTGTAGCTATACTTTTGGTAGTTGATTACTTTACCTACAGGAGCCTAAAGACCTTAGTGTATGCACAAAACTCACTGATGCTTTACCACCATTACTTCCTACATTCTAAGTATGAAGATTATGGTAAGGAACCTGACGATTAGACAAAAAGAAACCCTCTCTAGCGTAATGCCGGAGAGGGTCTTATTATTTTTTACGTCTGAAGATGTTTACTAAAGATCGTCCCATCTCACCGGGACTTGGTAACAACCAACCTAAGATCAACAAGAGAATGACCCAAGGGGGTGTTTCATTAACCACTACAGTCTCTACTCTATCAGCAGTAACTTTATTCGTATCGCTGGATTGGCGGATGTCTCTTGCTTGCGGTCTAACTATAGATTGTTCAGTATTGTTGGTAGTTCCTAGTGTCTGAGTGTTAGTCTTACCAGCTTGTACGTTAGCAGCTACATTAGTCCCGCCCGATAGGAGGTCTAGGGGGTTGCTGCATCCCGCCATTAGGAGAATACCACTGGAGACCAAAAGCCAATGCAGAGTACGTAAAGACGGGCCACACAAGGACTTCAATAAGGCTTTCATCTTTAGTCTCCACTAGGTAGGCAAACCATATAAGTAGTGCTATAGCTAACTCACGCTTATAGCTTTTCTTACTGGCTACTGTTGATTCTGTCTTCGACTGCATCTCGGATAGCCTTAATGTTCTCATCAATTCTGGCTAATGAGACTGCTTGATTTTGTACCAAACCCTCAAGAGTTTCAATTCTTGCCTCATGTCTAACAATCTCAGTCTGATTATTATCTACATCATTGCGTAGGGTAGCTACAAACCATATGAGAGCAATCGTCTGAGCAGCTATGGCTAGAATGAAAGTGATAGGTACACTCTTGTTTAGGTGCCATTCGTTAGCCATCAGGGATAAGCCTTTCTAGAAAGCTGGAAGTGAGGACCATCTGGAAAGCTCTTCCAATCTCCACCCCACTCAAGGTCCACATCAAGTTCCTCAGCAGCCTGCTTCATAGCATCAGCAATAGGGTAGAAGTATTCCCAATCCCAGTTAACAGGATAAGGTGCTAGGTCTACAGCGTGTCCTGTAAGGTGCCTAGAGTTCATAGTAGTAGATGCACCCTTAGCTACAAGTTCACGCTGTCGGTTAATATTACGAACTCCCTCAATAACACTAAAGTCTTGCTCAGTGATCTGGATAGCCCGTTTAACTACAGCAATCAAGTCAGGGTGTACTCCTGAAAGGTTCTGCATACTTCGTTGAGAGAGTTTATACATCATATTATCCTTCTGGTGGTGTGGGCCAAGTTACATTGAAAGGGTCAGTGACTTTTGAGGGAAGGTCTCTGAGTTGCTGTCTGTAAGTGGCCCAATCAGACTTTCGTTTATTCACGTCCCCTAGCTGTGTGTAATCTGAATCTAAGAGTAACTTGTTCCGCCTAATCCTTACAGCTTCCATCTGCTCTTCCTTTTTGCGTAGAGCAATCTCTGAGTCTTGTCTGAGTACTATGGCCCCCTCCGCTATTTTGTAGTCTAATAGGTTATCAGGTTTGAAGTCACTCTCCATCACACCAATATTAGGATTATTTTTGAAGGACCGCTCAACTGATTTTAACGCACCCTCACGCCAAGTTGAGCAACCAAACAGATCACCAGTGTCTTTCTTATATGTAATAATGCACTTCATCGCCAAAACCCCGAAACAGAAGACGTAACTCTCTGAAGACGAATATCTGACCCCTCTCCGTACCAATCCACATCAATGACATAAACTCTTTCATTAGACGTTGAGTTAGTATACTCATCCTCAAAAGCTACAACAGCAAGGTCAGCGGCAGCCCCCATCCCAATGGTTCTTTCCCTTGCAGTCAGATTGGTCACAAAAGTACCGTCAGTTTCTTCTATTGATGGTTGAATCTTATAGCGCCAAGAGTCTACTGTTGGGAAATTTGGGTAGCCTTGCTCAAAGAAAACTTGGATTAGAAACCTTGCAGTTTCATTCGCTGGTATAACAATAGATGCTGTAGAAACCCTGTGTGGTGTGTTAATACCTGTACCCAACTGGCTTGGGGTTGCATCGTCAGATGATCCTTCAGTGGCAGCAGAAGCGTTTAACTGTATTGTGTCAACACCACTTTCTTTAACTATCAGTTGCCCAGAATCATTTCTACTGACAGTGCTCCCATCTAGGTCGATAGTACTAGCTGAGAGTCTGGGAGTTTCTAACCCAGTGTTGTTAGAGATGATTTCGGATTCTTCTGCATCCCAATCGAAAGCAGCCTCTGAAGTTTCCCTCAGAGTTAGTGTAACCCGAAGATCACCAGCTTCATCATTAGCACCGAAGCGCCAGCCAACAACCTCAAACTCTTTCTCAGTCCAACCATAACGATCAATGGTTAGAGCAACAATCTCACCAACCTCTACGTTAAATGCGTTAAGACCAAAGTCAGCACTAAAAGTCATTTGCTCACGACCACGGAATAGGGTCATTTTAGCAAGACGTTGTGCTGTAGCTGCACTTGTAGTAAATGGTAAGTCTAGGTCTAGTGGTTGCTCTACACCATCATCTTCAGCAAGGAAGGTAGCAGATTCAATAGGAGGGTAGTCAGCAGTGATATACCTCTGGCTAGAATCTACAAAAGTACCCTGAACCTTGTTAAACTGATCCCGTAGGTTCACTCGTGTCTGTAGACTGATCTCAGAGCGTAGGTCATCAAGAGTGAGTGTCTTAGTGGGAGCATTATACTCACCTACCTGTAGCTTCCACTTGCCAGCGCCCCAGAAGAGGGTACCTGCACAGGCTGTAGTCATCTCCTGAAGAACATCACCATAGGACTGATCTGCCCTAACTACACCATTAATAGTATATCTTTTCTCTGTATACGCTTCCCAGTATGTCCCAGCAGACCCACCCACTCCCGGTTCATCTGAAGCACTAGAGGTATGGTCAAGGATACAAATATAACTAGCAGCATCATTAGTTACAGTGTCTCCTACTACGTATGTAGTAGATAAGGCCCAATTACCGTCTGTTCCTAAGTTTACATCCTCATCACAAGTATTGGCAGCAGCAGAGAAAACAGTGTCATCTATTTCAGGATCATTAAGGCCATACGCACTTGTCAGGTAGTCACGAATACAACGAGCCGCATTAGAAGAATAGCTGGTCCCTGTAGTAACTGGATTAAAGACCTTCTTGCCTCTAACCCTAGCGGTAATAGTGGGGATACCATTACGAAACACCCCAGATGCGTAAGAATATCGAACAAAGATATAAGCAATACCATTACCTACAAAAGAGGCTTTAGTTGGTTGCCCTGTACCCCCAAAGTTTTGGCTATTTAGGTCCGTATCCCCAGTATCAAAGAATACACTGTCAAGGGATTCCACGCTAGAGTTGGCAAATGTGTCAGTGATAGAGGTTTGATTTCCGAGGTGATAGAAGATACGGATTTCATGCTCACCGGGATCATCTGTCCAATTATCGTTTAGTACCCAACCAGCGCCTTCTCTGCCACGACTATTAGGGCCAAAGCTATCATTGGAGAGTGTAGCTACCTCATCATTAATGTATATGGCTTCAATAGCATCAACCTCGTGGGCTGCTATAGCGATAATCTGGTATAGAACGCTTCCACCATTCACAGTCTCAAGGTAGGTGATAGGACCACCCTTACGGACAGTGCCATAGACAATCTCTTGAGGTGCAGCAGCGTCACGAGAGTTTACTAGCAGACTTTGTTTAGGTGTGGGTGGTGCAGGAGTTAGGGCAGCCACAGCCCAAGAGGTGACTAGGGATAAACCTACAGATACAGCAGCTACGGCAAGACTGTAAGCAGTAGTCCCCGCCACTAAGTTGGTAAAGACAGCACCTACAATAGCTTCAGCCCTTGGGGATCGTTCCCAAGAGTGTCTATTACGTAGTACGTTAAATGGTGTGTCCTGCTTCATGCTATCCAAGCCTTATCAATAGTTTCAATCGGGTGGTAGACAATTCCATCTTTAGCTACAAATGCAGCCTTAGTGCCTACAGAGATACCTAGAGCATTGCCTATAGCCCACCTACGAGCCTTACGAGTGGCAACTAGAGAGCCTCTGGGGGGTAGGTAGTCAATACGTGTAAGACGCTCATCTACGGCTTCTGTGAAGGTTCTGTAGCCATACTCTTCTTGGAGTTCTTTCCTAGAAAGTGGCCTAACACCATCCATATACCTGCCAAGCCAATCGTCTGCCCATCCATACCCATACATTTCTCTCCAAGCATTATTAGTAAATATAAGACAATCTTGGTGTCCCCACTTAAATGGAGTATCCTTAACTGACTTAAGGTATTGTGGTAGTTTACTTAGGTTGGAATCTAACACCTTTGTCTTGGATTTGAGCAACGAAGTCGAAGAATGTGTCTGTAGCATATCGGGATTTATGACTTTCTGAAGTGTATCTACGGTTAGAAGCTCTCTCTAGTTCTACGAGTTTGCTGTCTACAGTAACACTAATAGTGCCACTCTCAGCAGAGTCCTCAATTACCATCTGGTTAAGAGAGCCTGAGAATACTTCTACAAAGTCAGAGACACCTCGTACTCCCCATAATACACGTACCTTACGTCTTTGGTAAGGCTCTTGTAGGGCTAGGGAGATAACCTCAGAAGGCATACCACTAAGAGTAAGAGTGATGTTCTTAGCAGATAGGTCAGCTACCTCCTCAAGACCTTCGATAGTCATTAGAGTGCCACCACCTGTGTAGGTGTTACTGTCAACAGTGCGGTCACCATAACCAGTCCACAAGCGTAGAGGTCCACTGTCAAGATCAATCTCAACAGCGTAGAAAGGTTCCACTTCGGGTTGGGCTAAAGCTGTAAGGATAGCCGCTGGAACTGTTCTGCTCATTATATATCTTCCATTGCGTCAAATTGAATACTGTATGCTGAACTACTACCAATACCCCACTGAGTAGAGTTAGAGGCTAGTCTAAAGACACCTTTTGCATTAGTAAGAGTAGCTGAGGCACTTGAGTAGTTAGCTCTAAGAGCGGGCCATATTTCTAGGGTACCATTACCTGATTTATCTACAAGTACCTTATGAAGCCTTGCACTAGAGCCACTACCAAGTTGCAAGTAATCACCAGCCTTAAGGGTGCCAGTCATAGCTACAGTAACACTACGATCACCTAGAGACCCTGTTATAGTAGCACTTGTAGCTGTACCTTGAGGGCTAGTCCTATTAGGATCACCTAAGAGGAATGTTCCATATTGACCGCGTAGGGATAACAGGAAGGCTACCCAAGGTTCTGCAAGGTCTTTACGTACTGTAGGGATAGTAACACTAGCAGACCACATCTCACCAGAGTAAGCGTGTACCTGAGTGGCAAAGGTAAAGGGTGACTTAGACACAGCTACAGCATTAGTGGCACTGAGTTGGATGTCAGCAATACCAATGTCTGTAGGAGTACTAACCGGATATGAGATCGCCATACTTAGAAGCTCCTTCCGTAGGTACCACCCCTACGCTTTGCGTCTACTACTGCTGCTTTAGTTGCTTCAGTAATTCTTGGGATTTCCCCACGTACAATACGCTTCACTGAATCATCTCCGTTAGCAGAGATATTGAAGTTGTTGTTGACTACCACAGGCTGACTGGAGCCTTCCATCTGGACACCTAGCTTACCATTCTTACCCCGCTTAAGAGGCATGATAGCTTCAGGGCCAGCTTCTCCCATGACACCAAGACCACCAGAGTGGCCAAACATAGTGGGACTACCAACAACACCACCATTAGCGTAGAACTCCACACCCCTGTTAAAGGCACCACCATCAGCTTTGAAGATCGCACTGATAACATTACTAATAGCATTGGCAGCAGGTTTTGCTACCTCTTGTTGATACACCGCTAAAATAATGTTACGGAGCATAGACTTGAAGGCATCCTCAACAGACTTGCTACCGTCCACCATAGACATGAAAGCGTTTTCAATGTTGCTTTCAATAGTGTTCATAAGTTGCTCACGCTGTTGTTCTGCTTCATTAAGTTTACGAGTCTCCTCTTCCAACTTAAGGATTTGCTCAATACGGCTGTCATTAAGGTTCAACTCTTTTTTACGGAGTTCATTGATAATTTCAGCCCTGCGAGTTTCCTCTTCGGAAAGACCAACAAGAGACCGTTTGTATTCAGCCTCTTTAAGAAGGTTTCCTACATAATCCTCTTGGACTTTGGAAGAGCCACCTCCGCCCCTTGAGGATTTCTTTCTGGCAGATTCTTGGTCCCTAAGAATGCTACTAACAGTTGTTACACGCCCTTGGTCATCCATTTGGAAGGCTGGTCTTGAACTTGTGGTCCCACGTCCTGCATACTGAATGTTTGCTGCATTAGCTACATCAAGAGTTCTTGCTGCAAGCGCCGCTGCTGCATTATTGGCTGCATCTGCCATATTAGCCGCGAGAGAAGCAGACTGATTAACAAGGTGCGACAAGTCAGCCATATCTAGGATACTAGAAAATCTCTCCGCTTCGTCGGCTGCGTCTTTTTGTTGTTGTGTTAAGTCTTGACTAATAGAAAGTAACTCTAGGAGCCTATCTATTTGAGCTTGCTCTAGCCCCTCCTGCTCAAGTTTAGTTTGCAGGTTCTCTAACTCTTGTTGGTTCTGGAGCCTTTGAACAGCTAAAGATTCTTCTCCAAACTGCAGGGACATCTGCTTTATAGCAACTTCTTGGAGCAGTTGGACCTCTTGTTGTTGAAACCTCTTCAGCCGCTCATCTGCGATCTTTTGCTCTAGGTCTGCAATTCTTTGAAGTGCTTTCGCCTCTAATTCCCTGAGTTCTTCTAACCGCGCTGCGTCATCCAACCCCAAAGCAGATGCGCCGGGAATGGCACCTAAGAGACTTCTTCCGATAGTCTCTGCTGATAAACTCTCAT